>Ga0209416_1000966_pt1 | contig 23450 bp, 18 predicted proteins | sample RifGroF1_FD_184001 | JGI IMG/M metagenome (GOLD analysis project Ga0209416, IMG submission 184001) | Groundwater microbial communities from Rifle, Colorado, USA - Groundwater F1 (SPAdes) (version 2) | ecosystem: Environmental > Aquatic > Deep subsurface > Groundwater | place: Rifle, Colorado...
GGAGAATCACAACTTATCTGGGTATTTATAAGCTTCTTTGTTTTTAGCCAGATAACAAAGGTTGTGGAGCTGGTTCAATCCCTGTTTGCAGGCAAACCGTTTGAATATGGAAGTGCCATTGGAGAGGCAACTGGACAGATGGTAGGTTTGAGTAGAGGAGGTCTGGCCTCGGGTGTTGGCGGATGGGAGAAGAAGAGAGAGGAAACTGCTCGTCTTGCCGGAGTTACGTACCAGCCACATGCTATAACTAACTTTTTAAATACCACTGGAATAATTAAGACCCATTAGTCTCGCCTACTTCTCTAAGAAGAAATTCGGGAAGTATTCTTTAATCGCAGCCAGTCTAAGTCTCCAACTTATCTGTGATTCTTTGGGCCTAAGTGTTCGCGAGTTAGAATCGATGCCAAAATATACCATAAGAAGTCTTTTCCTTATACTGGAGGGAAGTCTTAAATTCCTAACTGCTTCTCCTAAATCAGCTAGTCCTATTCTGGACTCGGCCCCTTTTTTAAACACCTGCTGGACAACATCTGCCCATCTCATCTCATCATAAATAAACGGAACAAACGGTGAATCAGATTTTTCAGACCAGTCTATTCTTGTTTCAAGATCCTCCCTGGTAACATTTCTGGGATCAGAAAGAACATCGTTGCCTATCTTATTAAAAATAGAGAAAAAACTTGTGTCTCCGTTGTTTTCTTTATTTTCATCCTTTTTACCAAGACCTGTTTCGTAGACCGTTTTGCCATTTTCCTGCCGGTCACTGACAGTATGAAACGACTGAGAGTGAAGGGCGTCCCTGAAAAGAGTGTCGGGTAATACTTGTACACCCAGCCTCTCTGCAGGTATTTTCTTTTTTTCTACGGTCTTATTCCCGTTCCCGTCTAGAATAGGTTTTCCATCTTTCCGTTTTACATACTGTTTTTCTACTTCCTCTCTCTTCCACCATCCATTATTGAAAGAGTGAAGCGCCCATGAGCCTAGTGCTGACCATTCTTCTTTAGATTCTCTTTCTCCTTCTTTGACACTTCTCGCAACCTTTTGTTCAAGTCTTTCCTGAAGATGCATCGGGGTCCATTGAAAAAGCCCCCAAAAGTATGACGGTCCATGTCTTTTTGTCCCTGCAGGTCGATAATCCCGGCTGTCAAAGTGCTCAAGAACACTTGTTGAGTAGACAAAATTCCAAGAGATTTGTTCAGCATCCCTGGCTCTGTCCTTTAATAATCTGTATACACGCTGTCTTATCAAAAATTCACGCAATCTGCCCTTTTCTTCCTCTGTCCTATCTCTTAGCTCAGGCGCATCAAAATCTATACCCAAATCGTCCTTGTCATCTGGTTTAATTGCACTATTTTCCAAAAATTTGCCTTCATAAAATTCTTTTCTGTGTAATCTTTCTTCGGTCGTCAATAATAAATCCCGTCCTCTTACAACCAACCACAATCTCACACTTTCTCTCAGTTTTCTAAACGATTCCTGATTAACAGGTGTTCCCCACTCACGATCGTGTGGATATATAGAATCGGGACAGGTTTTTCTTAAGTCATCTAGGTCTTTTTCTATTACTCCTTTATGTCTAACTCCGTCAGGATCTTCATAACCGCCTATCTCGTTCCCAAAATCATTGGTTAGCCCATTTTCTTCATCTTTCGAAAGTTTTTTACAAAGGACTGTTTTTAGATTAACCTCTGTAGGATTACCTTTGAGGTCATAAAAGGACGTTTCTTCGTCGGGTAAGCTGTAAAATCTTTTATCCCCTATAATGGTGCAATAGATACTCGTTGCGGGGAGCACACCATCCACCCCTTCATATTCCGGCCTTTCAATATTCCCTTCCTTATTCCTTGAACCAAAAAGGACTTTTAATGCCCTTTTGTTGAGATCGACTGCCAACTCTCTCATTTCATCCATATAGAGTTTGTCTGTACCGGTAGCTACACTTTTTTTATATGCAGCTATAACCAACGTGGATCTGATCATCCATTCTTGTTTTTCTTTTTCGTTGAGAAGAGGCCAAAACCTTGGTTCCGCTCCTGGAACTATTTGGAATGGGGCTTTTAAAAAGTCTTCAGCATCTCTGTAGTCTTCAAGATATTGCTCGGGAGATAAAAGTCCTTGGGCTTTGGCTATCTCCTGGGCAAGTTTGGGGGTGTCTATTACACGTCCAGGCTCCCTATCTTCTAATGCTCTTGCTACACTTTTCCCAATAAAATCTGCCGTTTTTTCAGCTTCACTAATTTGAGATGGTTGGTTTGTTTGAGAATTTTCAACAGGCTTAGAAACAGTCCTCTCTGTCCCCCTCGCATCTATTATTATCTTGGGAGACTCCCCTTTTTCTGTCATATCTGAATTATATAACAAGATCATCTAGAAACAAAAGACAAGAGGTAAAAGAGTCCTATAACTTGACATTGTGCCTGGGTAGGTCTACACTCGCGGGCAAGATGGAAAAAGAAATTCCTGGCTGGTTAAAGAAGTCCGTCATTGCCGTAAATAATATAGAAAGTGCCGCCATCAGTGCAAAAGCATCTAAAATTGCAGACTTGGAAAAGCGTGACAGAAATTTATCTTCTAAAATTGAGTCTGAGGTTGAGGAAGCGTTGTTTCTTTTAGACAAGTGGAGAGAATTTCGTGTTGACGAATTCCTCGAAGATGTAAGAAATTTTCTTCAGGGTGACGAACTAACCCCAACAAATCTCACCTTTACCCCAAGTCTGATTGAAAGCTATATTCATCATCGCATTGAACCGTCAGAGACTGGTTTTTTTATTTCTGTAGATTATGGGTACGGTTTTATCAAGGGGGATAAAACCGAAGATCTTGCAAAAGCGATAAAAGGACTTATGGCCAGACAAGAAATTACACCTATTAAACCTGAGGATATAAAATTTTCCAAAGTTGAGCGAGGAATACAAAATATCAGATTCTCTACGCCAGATAGTAACTGGGGAAGTTCTTTCTCTCACGAACTTATCACAACTCTTTTTTCTTTGGAACTTAGCACAAATGGTTTTTATGTCTCACAAGGTTTTAAAAATTCGGCACTGAGATCTGCGGCATTAGGAAAGGTTGATTCAGCCAACCAACTAAGAGATGTTGTAGATGGGTTCATATCCAACGTGCTCTCAACTCCGCCCACTCCAGAAACCAATATCTACGTAAGCAATCACTAATAGCCTTTCCAAAATCTATGGGTGTGAAAACTGGTGGTAGTTGAAACAATACGTTCACGACGTACTCTAAAAGTAGGGTAAAGATATAAAAGCTTCGCTTTGATGCTCTTTCGCCCTGTTCAAGAGCATGGAACAACATCCAATTCCGCAAAATATATCTTCTTACCAATTCCGATTGGTGGGAGATATGACCCTTAAACAGTTTTTCCAACTCGCGGGTGGTTTTTTGGTTGGTCTAATTTTTTATTCCTCCCCCCTCATCGGAATAATCAAATGGCCGTTTGCAATTGTTTCTGTAATTTTGGGTGCTGCCATGGCTTTTATACCTCTTGAGGAGCGTCCCCTGGAACAGTGGATTCTGTCGTTTTTCAAAACAATCTATTCTCCAACAATTTTCAACTGGAAAAAAACAAAAGAAATGCCTAAGTTTTTTCAAGATGAAACTGCGACTAGCAACATTTCGCCCCAACAAGGAAATCAAAACCAAGATGCCGCTCTCAAAAACTATTTGGAAAGCGCCAAACAAATGGCCGGACCCCTTGCCAAATTGGAAGGTGCGGAACAGGGTTTTCTGGCTGCTCTTGCCGGAATGTTTGCCGGAATTAAAAGTCCCATCACTCCTGTGGCCACAGTCCAAGCTCCCGCCGTCCCAACACCCCCCCCTACTCCCAAGAAACTGGAGATTCCTGTAAGCACACCTGTCAAAATAACCCCCATGCAAACTACCCATCTTGTTGTTGAGGAAAGGATTCAACCCATTTCTCAAACAGTACAAATCCAGACTCAGCATGTTAATCCTACAATTGCCGGAGAAGAAATAGTTTCTACCAGAGAAGCTATTTTTTCAATTGATGCCACTCCCCCGAACCCGCCTACATATCCCAACGTAGTGGTGGGTCAGGTTGTTGACGAGGCAAGAAGAATCATCGAGGGAGCAATTATTGAGATTAGAGACGAATACGGCAGACCCATTAGAGCTCTTAGAAGCAACAAACTCGGACATTTTATGGCGGTCACCGCTCTTGATAATGGCCAATACGGCATTATCAGTGAAAAGGACGGATATCAATTTATGCCCGTTAATTTTGAGGCCAAAGGAGAAATTATTCCCCCGATTCTGGTCGAAGGAAGATCACTTGTAACAACTCAAGCAGTCCCAATGCAACAACCGACAAATATACTGACAAACCAATGAATATACCCAAAATTCCATTTATAAACATTCCCGACAAACCTTTAACTTCAACCACCCAGGATTTTGTACCTGTTGCCGACATTACCAATGACATCGTTATTTATAAAGATGGCGGAGCGGCTCTTATCATGGAGTCAACCTCCCTGAACTTCGGGCTCCTTTCAGAAAAAGAGCAGGAGGCCGTAATTGCTGCTTATGCAGCCATGATAAATTCACTTACTTTTTCCGTACAAATTGTTGTTTTAACTCAAAAGAAAGATATTTCATCATATCTAAACTTTCTGGATGAGCAATCAAAAAAGATTACTCAGCCCCTTCTTGCAAAGCTCATGCAGGATTATAAAAACTTTATAACCGAATCCGTTAAAAAGAAAAATGTTTTGGGAAAAAGATTTTTTGTCGTTCTTTATCTGTCCCCACTTGAGCTTGGGGTAGCAAAATCTATAGCCGCAGTCACAAAACTATCCGGACCCCTTCCATTTACTAAATCATATGTTATTAAAAAAGCGAAAATTGCTCTTTACCCAAGACGCGATCATCTTATCCGTCAGGCGGGACGACTTGGAATCAAATTCAAACAACTTATAACTCCCGAGCTTATAAACTTGTTTTATTCAATTTACAATCCGGAAAAGCCAGCCGTTAAAAAGGAGCCCGAGGTAATACTCGAAAATAAATGAAACCAGACAACAAACAAGGCCAGCAACCGACGGTTCCCACCCAGGAAACCGAGGCTAAACCGCAGATTATATCTCCGTCTTTTTCAGTCATGAATCAAAAAATGAATTTACTGGATGTGATTTCCCCTCAATCTGTCGAGGTAGATTTTGATTATTTAAAAATAAACGATGTCTACTTCAGAACTATTTTTGTTGGAGGTTATCCGAGATTCGTTGCACCCGGATGGCTTGAACCGGTCGTGAACATTGATACTTCACTTGACATTTCTTTTTACATTTATCCTGTAGACGGAAAAAGCGTGCTTGACGATCTAAGACGCAAAATTGCCGAAATGGAAGCGGAGATGACGACAGATATCGAGCGCGGCAAGATCGTTGATCCTTTTACCCAAGCAAAACTTGAAGACGCTCAGGCTCTACAGGAACAACTTGTAAAGGGAATCGAGCGTTTTTATGAGTTTGGATTTTATATAACAATTCCCGCCAACTCCCCCGAAGAGCTTAACCAAATAACCAAACAGGTTGAATCCCAACTCGGATCCCTGATGATTGTCAGTAAACATGCCATACTTGATATGTCCGAGGGTTTTACGGCAACGGCTCCTTTTGGAATAGACAGGTTAAACATTACGAGAAACATGGATACAACCTCCGTTGCCACCACTTTTCCTCTAACCTCGACCGAGCTTTCAAGCGACCGCGGCGTACTTTTTGGCATAAATTCCCAAAACGAGTCTTTTATCATTTTTGATAGATTTAGCCTGCAAAACGCCAATATGACAATCTTCGCAACCAGTGGCGCCGGCAAGTCTTATTTTGTCAAACTGGAAGCAATTAGATCCCTCATGGTCGGAATAGAAACAATCGTTATTGATCCTGAAAGCGAATACAAAACCATTGCTGAAGCCGTGGGGGGCGAATATATTTCTTTCTCATACAACTCAACCGCAAAAATAAACCCCTTCGACTTATCACAAATCAGAGAAGAAGGAGAAAACCAGCTTGGACTTAAAATTCTCTCACTTCACTCTCTGATGAAAGTAATTATGGGAGCAATTACCCCAACTCAGGAAGCGCTTTTGGATAGGGCCCTTATCATCACCTATAAAGCCAAGGGAATAACTATGGATCCTGATACTCAAGGAAAAGAACCACCTTTAATGGAAGATCTTTATAAAACTCTTATTGGAATGGAGGTTCCCGACGCCTTGGACCTGGCCGCCAGAATAGAAAAGTTTGTCAAAGGGAGTTTTGTGGGAATTTTTGACCAACAAACAAACATTAATATCACTAACCCATTTACTGTTTTCTCCGTTAAAGATCTGCAGGACGCACTCCGCCCCATCGCCATGTTTATAATTCTTGATTATATTTGGACAAGGGTTAAAAAGGACTTGAAGAAAAGAATTTTAATAGTGGACGAGGCTTGGCACATGATGAGGTATCCCGATACGGCCCAATTTTTGTGGAGTGTTGTCAAGAGGGCCCGCAAATACTATCTGGGACTCACTACGATAACCCAGGACGTCGAAGACTTCCTCGGACAGGACATAGGAAAGGCCATAGTCACAAACAGCGCCATGCAGGTCCTCCTGAAACAATCCCCGGCGGCAATTGATAAGATTGGCGAGGTCTTTTACCTTTCCCAGGGAGAAAAGAGACTTCTTCTGGCTGCCAACGTCGGAGAAGGAATTTTCTTTGCCGGACCTCACCACGCACCAATCAGAATTGTTGCCTCGGATAACGAAAACAAACTTATAACAACCAAGCCGCAGGAAGTAATTAAGGTGGCAACAAATCCCTATACTGACAAGTAAAAATGATGATGAGTAAAAATACTCCAATAAATAATTATGGCAAATAAAATCAGTTTAACTCCGGAAAACATAAATTACTTAAGGTATGCGTTTGCCCATTTTTTCCCGGAAGATGCAATTTATTCAGCAGACAAACCTTACATCTCGGGAGAATTTAACTGGAAAGATAGGCGTGACTTTATAGATTTTGTTTATCGTCTTACAGGGATATCCATCAAATCAGAAAAAGATTTTGCAAACATCAAAAAGGCAGAACTTGCCGTAGAAGAACTTGCTTCAGAATCTACAGGCGGGGAAAAACCAACCGAATCAAACATGCCCGACAAAGTAGCAAGGGAACAACAGGAGGCTGAAAGACTAAAAAGAGAGATTGGACTAAAAGAAACTCAAAAAAGTGCTCAAAAAAATGTTGAGGAGGCTTTCAGAAAAAAACAGGAAATTTATAAAAGACAACAAGAAATCGAAAGAACAAAAAAGTCCTTTGAAGAAAAAATACAAAAACAAAAAGAAATACAAAGTTTTTTGGAAGATAAAAAAATTTATGTAAAAGTTGAGACTCCTCAAGCCCAAACACCGGATGAAAACACCAAACAGTTTATCGAGAAAGCTAAAACATATCCCCAATCTTTCAGGAAAGAAATTTCCAATATTGTAAAGGTAAAAATTCACTCGAGCGAATTTGCTAAAAATATGTCTGAGGAAGAAATTGCGGTTTTGGCTGACAAAACAGCAAACGACACAGTATTTGCAATTAACAATCCCTCACAGCAGATAGAAACAACTTTTCAAACGGCCATTCTGAGGTCTGTCTCTAAAGAAACTAATATCGTCAAGGGTATTAGTTCGGACACAAACGTACAGAACTCTTTAAAAACAGCTACACGAGAATTAACTTTCTTTAATAACTCCACTCAACTAAGCAGAAACATTCTTGCGTCTGTAAATGGCGGTCTGGCTGCTGCAGTTTTTGGACCCGATCCGGATGAAATTAAAGTTACACTCACTACCCAACCGGTAGAGGGATATACACACGAAATCAATCTTCATCGCCTGAGCGACGGCTATTCAAATCTTCTTCAATCTCAATCAAACTTTCTGGATAATGTAACCTCATTTGGTAAAGATCAGGCTCAAAGTTTTCTGCTTGGACAGGCCCGCAATTTTATCGACTCTCAAATTGTGAAATTACCCGCCGACAGTTTAATTACGGGAATATACAACAGTGAAATTGGACAACAAGCTCTTTCTGTTGTTGGACTAACCAAGTACACCCCTTTTGGAGGCGGTATTTTTATTTCTATTATTCAGCAAATACCAGGCGCCTCAACTTTTTTTGAAGGGCTAGGAAGCTCATTAGGGATTAATTTTGGTTTTACGTTTATAACACCGGCTGCGACTGAGGTTGCAAGTACGGCCATTGTAGCCACCGAGGGGGTCAGCGCCATTGCTGGAGCCGCCGCTTTGGAAACTGGAGTTGTGACTGCCGGGGTTGGAGGTGTGATTGCCGGTGAAGCCATCGGAACAGGTGTCGGAGCTGCAGCGGGTGGGGCAACTGGAACTGCAGTAGGAGCAGCTGGCGGTGCAACTACCGGTGCCGGAACAGGTGCGGCAATAGGACTGGCCGGCGGTCCGCTCGCAATAGTAACAGCCGCAATCGGTGCGGCAGTTGGCTGGATTGCAAGTAAAATTCCCTGGGACAAAATCAAAAAAAATGCTCCCTACATAATGGGAACCGTTCTGGGAATTGGATCTTTTGCAATTGCAGGGCCTGTTGTAGGAATCGTGGCTGGGGTCGGATCCTACGGTCTAGCATCGGCGGCCGCAGGTGGAACGATCAACCTGGGTACTGTCGGATCAAGTATCGGCAGGTTTTTTACAACCCTTGGAGGGGCGGTTCTTGTCTCGATCGGAACACCTGTTTTGGTAACCCTTTTGGTTTTCCCTGTGGTAGTTGCTCTTATTCTTTTTATCATCAATTCCGGCGCTTATGTTGTACCCCCTACACAAATAACAACTTTAAGTTCGAACCCCTACATTCAAGTTGACAAAGCAGCAAGTCCTCAGGGACCATTTAAAAATACGGAATTACCATTGCAAATTAGCTATACCATTACTGTCACTGCAAAGAAAAGTCTCTTAACAAATATTGCCTTCAAAAATGACTGCCAAATATTTTCGACGGGTCCGGCAAAAACATGCCCATCTGAAGTACCCACCAACATTCCTGATTCAATATCTCCCAGCATCCCTTATGTTTTTACTTATACTGAAAATTATTCCGGAAATGATTATAAAGATTCCGTTATTTTAGACACTTTTACTGTCATAGCAGATTCGGAAGAAGCTGCCCAACAAGAAGTGTCCGGCGCGGCTTCTATATCAATAGGCACTCCCCCGGCTGCATGTTTAAATATCGATTCCAAAGCTTGGCCATCAGAATATTATGCCAACATTGTTAATGCAAGAGGTGTGATGGTTTCAAAATACGGCAGCTATATTTCAAAAGTCTGTATGTCTTATCCATCATTACCTCTTAGGTATAACCCCATCTCGTTTGAAAGCTTTTGGGGATGGAATCATGGAAGTTATGTAGATTTTTATAAACTTGGTGTTAAAAACCAGGCAGATGCCCTTTATACCCTTTCTCACGAACTGGGACATTCATTATCGTGGGGAAATAAAACCGCAAAACTCTATCAGTTGTATTTAGAGTATCCGGGAATAACAAGTGAGTCTCCTTACTGTTTCTACGGTGCTACCAAAAATTGGAATGATGGAGAATCTTTACCGGAGGCAATAGCTCTCTATGTTATCCAACCTAGGTGTGGAAACGTCCAACAAAAATGGCCAATTCATTATCAATTTTTAATGAGATATGTTTTTAATTAGGGTAAAATATAAATATGCTTAAAAACAAGAAGGTAATCTTAGCAATCGCCGTAATTTCGCTGTTATCGATATTGTATATTGTCTACATTTCCCTTTCCGGTGGAGGAGGCACTAATCGAAAAACCAAAATTCCCGAAACCGGAGCCTCATATAACAATCTCACACCCGGTATTAGTACTGAAGATGATGTTATTGGCCAAATGGGAACCGCAGTAAAAGAAAACAGAAGCGATACAATCACAACACTTGAATATGAATCAAACAATCCAAACTTTAATAACCAATTTTCTATGGATTCAGGAATACTAACCTTGGTTAAACAAATTGTTTCATCAAAAGACGATGTTACGATCTCGAGCATAAATGAAAAATACGGCAATTACAAAAACGTTTTATATAAATCAAGTTCATACAGCGGATTTAATCTTTATATTTATCCAGATAAGGGACTTGCATACATTGGACACCAGGGATCGGGAATTATATTGGAGATTTGGTATTTTAAACCAACAACTTTTAATGAATTTAAAACAAGTTTCGGACAAGCCTTTTCGGAAAATCCCGTCGAGGGCCAGTAGTTTTATATTTTTACCGGCATGATCAAGTGAAGATAGTTGGAGTCCCCCGTATCTCTAAAGACTCCTGCAGATGTCGAATTCAAAAACTCCATTTTTATTTCCTCCCCTACTACAGAATATAGGAAATCTTCTATATATCTGTAGTTAAAAGCAATCTCAAACTCTTCAGTATTTCCTTTATCTACTTTTGCATCAACTTTAGTTTCCTGGCTCCCCGCTGCGCTACTTTCAGCCGAAACTTTTATCAAATCTTTCAAAATTTTAATTTTTACAACATTCGCGGATTCTCTGGCAAAGATTGAGGCAAGCTTCACCGCCCTCAAAAACTCTTCTTTATCCAATGTAATTTTAATATTAGACTCTTTGGGAATTATCTTTTCAAAATCAGGATACTCTCCCTCTAATAGTCTGGATGTTAAAACAGTATCTTCTATCCCAAAAATAATTTGTTTTTCATTTTCTTCCAAATCAAAAAGAATCTCATCGGCTTCAAAAATTCCTCTATTAATTTCCCCTAAAACACCTTTTGGAATAACTACGGTTTTTTTCTCACTTTTAGAGTCTTTAAGAGGAATAACTTTTTTGGAAAGCCTAAAACCATCCGTGGCGACCAAGGACAGGGAATCTTTATCCAATATAAAAAGGGCTCCCGTCAAGATCGGTCTTGTTTCATCAACCGAGGTGGCAAAAATAACTTTATTCAAAGAATCAGAAATCTCTTTTTTGGAAAAAACGATAGTGTTTTTATTGTTTAGTGTGTTGGGAACCTTCGGAAAATCTGTAGGATCAATCCCTAAGATAGTAGACGAGAACCCTGTCGTTGAAACTTTTAATTGTTCTTTTTCGGATTCAAGGTTTATTGTTTCTTTAGGTAGATTGGAAACAAGGTCTGTAATAACTTTTGCGGGAATACTTATCTCCCCCTCTTTCTCAACCTTCGCCCCGATTTGTACTGATGCCGATATTTCCAGGTTTGTTGAAGATATGAATATTTTGTTTTTTTTTGCAGATAAAAGAATGTTTCCCAAAATAGGAAGCTGTGCTTTAGTACTAGCGAACCTTGTTGTTATACTGACTGCTTTTTCCAAATTTTCCTGAAGTACTTGCAATTTCATATTTCGTTAATTTTTCTTTTCTTTGTTTATCATATATTAACTAGTAGTTCTAGTAGTAGAGATGGTTGATAAGTTGAAAAATATTAGATTTTAAATTTACTTTTCGGGATGATTTTGTGTTGATGACAGGCATAGACAATTGTGAATAGATTTGTGGATAAATTGAATCTTGTTGTTGATAAGTCAGAAAACCTAAAAATTATTTTCAAATGGTTTGTTTTATCTTCAAAATATCCTCACGGATTTGCACATCGATTGTGGCTAATCCTGTTATCTTTTCCACAGCGTGCATTACCGTAGTATGGTCTCTTCCTCCGACCACTCTCCCAATTTCCTCCAAAGGAATTCCTAAATGAGTTCTTAATATATACATTAAAACTTGTCTTGGTCTTGCGATGGGTCGCGCCCTACTCTCCCCTAAAAGCAACCTCTTTCCTATCTGGAAGTATTTGGAAACAGCATCGACAACCTCATCGGGAGAACTTCGACTTATTTTTCCTGAAGTTTCTAGGCTTTTTGAAAACATTGACTCGATTAATTCGTTTGTAACGATAACATTCTTTATGTGTATCTCGGTTAAAATTCTTGTCAGAATTCCCTCAATTTTTCTGGCGGATTCAGTATTTGCCGCAATCATTTGAACTTGTTCAGAAGATATATCAACCCCCTTTTCTCTTGCTTTAATTTGGGTAATTGCACATCTTAGTTCAAAATCGGGTGGTGCTATATCCACGATAAGCCCGGCTTCGAATCGGCTTCTGAGTCTTTCTTCAAGTTTAGAAATTTCGGAAGGAGGTCTATCGGAGGTTAATATAATCTGTCCTCCGACAGAAGTAACTGAATTGAAAGTATGGAAAAATTCTTCCTGTACGGTGACTTTGCCGGCAATAAATTGAATATCGTCAATAAGAAGTAAATCAAGCTTCCTGTATTTGTTTCTAAAGGCCTGTGTTGTCTTGTTTCTGATACCCTCAACAATATCATTTGTGAAATCCTCTCCGGTGCAAAAAAGTACTTTTTTTTCAGGATCTTTTCTTAGAATGGAGTTTCCCACGGAAACCATAAGATGAGTTTTTCCGACTCCTACCCCACCCCAAATGAAAAGAGGGTTATATGCAGACCCCAAGTTTTTAGAAACCGCCTCTGCTGCGGCATGGGCCATTTGGTTTGAAGAAGAAACTGCAAAATTTTCAAAGGTGAAACTCGGCCTTACTCTTGCTCTTTGTAAAACCTCAAGAGAACTTTTTTCATCTTTTTCAACCGAAAAGAGCGGAGAGGCCTCCCCTAACATGTCCTTAATTATTTTGGGATTTGATTTAACCATAAAAGTCAAATCACACTTCTTTCCTACCACTTTTGATAATGAGTCCTGGACCAAACCGAAATATCTTGCTTCAATGGTGTTTTTTGCGAAAGAAGTGGGACACCCTATTTCAACAATAGTCCTCTCGCTTAGATCTTCTATGGAAACAAGATGGGTCTGTGAGAACCAGGTAGAAAATATTGCAGGTGAAACTGTGACCTTTATGATCTCTAGCGAATCTTTCCAAACTTGTTCATTATTCATGATATTAGTGCAGAGTACTTAGTACGTAGTACAGTGAGTGTCTGGGCGGGACGTTGTGGAAGTTCCCCTCTAATTTCTAGGTACTTTGTACTATGTACTATTAACGAGTTATCCACAATTCGTCAAGCCCCAATTGCCAAAATTTAATAGTTAAACTATAATAAACGTCATGGCAACCAAGAGAACCTATCAACCCAGTAAAATTAAGAGAGTCAGAGCACACGGCTTCAGAGTCAGAATGAGCACCAAATCCGGCAGAAATATACTCAAAAGACGAAGATTAAAGGGGAGAAAACATCTTTCTGTTTAAGCTCCGATTATATGCTTGCAAAAAAATTTAAACTTACCGGTGCAAAGGATTATGCCAGGGTTCAAACCGAGGGAAAAGTGTTTCAATCAGACAGTTTCGGAATAGCTTATGTAGAAAGAGGGGACAGTGAACCCAGTAAATTCGGATTTATAGTCTCTACAAAAATCGCAAAAGACGCGGTTGATAGGAACAGATTCAAAAGAGCGATGAGTGAGGCTGTTCGAATCGACAGTATAAATCTTGTTCAAGGATACGATGTGGTTTTTTTGGCAAAGACAAGCATCTACAGAGTTTCAACGACAGACATAATGAAAGAGGTTCGTTTCTCGCTTAGAAAAGCGGGACTAATGAAATGAAAAAAATATTGATCTTTGTATTAGGCTTTTATAAAAAATTTATCTCTCCGGTTCTGGAGACTGTTTTTGGTAAAGCCTGCCGTTTTACACCGACCTGTTCGGAGTATACAATTGAGGCCTTGGAAAAATTTGGTTTTCCCAAAGGTTTGGAAATGGGTTTAAAAAGGCTCGGTAAATGCCATCCTTGGGGAGGTTACGGATTTGATCCCGTAAATAAATAATAAATGGGAAATATTTTTACAACAATACTGGTTCAACCATTAACAAACGGTCTTATTCTTTTTTATAAGTATTTGGGACAAAATCTTGGAATTGCAATTATTCTTTTTAGCGTATTTTTAATTTTTCTCCTGAGACCTCTTACAAAGCCATACATGGAATCGATGAAAAGAATTAAGGAGATGGAGCCACAGCTTGCGAAGCTTAGGAAAAAATACGGAAGTGACAAGGTAAAGATCTCACAAGCACAAGCAGAACTTTATAAACAAAACAAAATCAACCCAACGGCAGGATGTCTCCCTTATATATTGCAGTTTTTGGTATTGATTGCCCTTTTCCAGGTTTTTACAGCAGCTTTATCCAGTCAAGATATAGCATCAGGAAAGCTTAATAATCTTTTATACGCTCCTCTTAAGTTTTCGGACGATCAACCACTCAATACGCGCTTCTTATATTTAGACATAAGCAAACCGGACGCTTTTCACATTCAGGGTATACCGTTCGGTATACCGGGATTATTCTTAATTCTCGCAACCGTTGCGCAGTTTTTGTCCGTGAAAATAACAAGCCCATACATGGCAAAAGAACAAAAAATTGCCAAAAAATCCAAGGGCACACTTGACGATACTCAGGTTGCTATGCAAAAGTCCATGACTTACATGATGCCTTTAATGACTTTAATTTTTGGGTTAAGTCTTCCATCCGGACTGGCGCTTTATTGGCTGGTTTATTCGCTGGTTAATGTTTGGCAACAGGTTTCAATGTCCGGTTGGGGAGGTTTGACGCCCGCGATAAATCTGGTAAAATCTAGTCTCATAAAGAAATAATGAAAGAAAAAACCGAAATATTAAAAGAAGTTGTAAACGAACTTTTTTCTTTAATGGCAACCGACGTTAAGTCCTCGGTTAGCTTCAACGAGGGCGATGAGATTTTTACCGTGGATATTGATGCGGGAGATGCCACAGGCCTTCTGATTGGCAAAAGGGGGGAAACACTTTTAAGTATTCAAAATGTTTTATCGGTTCTTTTTAAACAAAAGACAGGGGAGTGGTCAAAAATTGTTGTCAACGTGGGGGATTATAGACAAAAAGAGGAAGAATATCTTAAAGGTTTAGCTACCACAACTGCACAAAGAGCAATTGAGACGGGAGCCGCCCAAAACCTTTACAATTTGAAAGCCTGGCAAAGAAGAATCGTCCATATGGCTCTTGCCGACAATAAGGATGTGGAGACGACCTCTGAGGGCGAAGGAGAAGAGAGGTTCTTAATTATCAGTCCTAAAAAGTGATTCTTAAATCAAAACTTCTTGGTAAATATTTAAATCTTCTTTTAATTTTTCTTTTTCCGACACAATTAGCTATTCATTTTTGGCCAAACTTTGCATTTGTATTCGGCATACGTGTTGACTATCTCTCGCCAACAATATATTTAACAGACCTTTTATTTATTAGTCTTTTTGTGCCATGGATTATTAGAAAAAGAATCAAAGTCATATCTGACATCAAAAAATATAAATATTTACTGCTATTACTTTTTGGGCTCATTGTCTTTAATTTATTCTTCTCATCTGTTTTTTATGTGTCGTTTATTAAGTGGTTGAAAATTATTGAGTTTGTAGCACTTGGGTATTATGTCAAAAACAGAGAAGACGTATTTAGTATCAGGAATGTTTCTACGACATTATTTTATTCGTTAATATTTTTTTCGTTTATCGGGGTGTTGCAGTTTTTCAGAGGGAGAACACTGGGTAACATTTTATATCTATTGGGAGAAAGATCTTTTACAATTTTCACTCCTGGTATTGCTCTTGTTAATTTGTTTGGAGATAACCGTCTTCGGATTTATTCAACGTTTTCTCATCCAAACTCATTTGCGGGATTTTTAGGAGCATCCCTAATTTTTCTGCATTTTAACTATTTGAAAAATATTAATATTTATAGATTTTTTGGGCTACTGATAATATTGTCGGCTTTTGTTTTGACATTCTCATCATCGGCATTTGTCGGACTCTTCTTTTGTCTGGTTTTATATTTTGTTTTTAAAAAGCATATCCTTAGTATTAAGGGGTTTAACTTACTTATAATTTTATTTTTTTTGCTAAGTTTTTACTTTAGTGTTTTTTCCGGATCAATACTTGGGAGCAAAATCACCCTTCCGCAAAACTTTAGTGAAAGATTGGAACTGGCTGATGTTGCAGGGAAAATATTTTCCGGAAGTTGGACTACTGGAGTCGGTTTAAACAACTTTATTGTTAGCGGAATTTTTTATGCAAATACCTCTTTCGGTGTTTGGTTGCTGCAACCCGTTCATAATATTTATTTACTTCTTATTACGGAAATAGGAATTCTCGGCACTCTCCTTCTTTATTATTTTATTTCGCTATGTTTCGTTAAAAATATTAAAACGAAAAACACCTGGGGGATTTTAATAATATTTTTTATTTTGACGACGGGACTTTTTGACCACTACTGGTTTACTATTCAACAAAACATGCTTCTTTTATCCCTTTTCTTGGGAATTTCTTTCAGAGAAAAAATATAATTTTGTGATAAGCGGAGCTTGCTTATCGTAAACTCAAAGTAAGCGTAGCTTGCCACTCAACGAAACGAAAGTCTCGTGGTAAACTTATTGCATGCAAAATGACGCAATAATCATTCATACAGATGGGGGATCAAGAGGAAATCCTGGACCTGCGGCATGTGCTTTCGTTGCAGAGTTGAAAGGTAAAGTTTTAGAAAAGCAATCAAAATTTTTAAATACCAACACCAATAACGTTGCAGAATATGAAGGGGTTCTTCTTGCCCTTAACTGGCTACTGAAGAGTAAACACGCATTTAAAGAAAATAACGTTATTTTCTTTCTGGACTCCGAACTGGTTGTTAAACAGCTGAACGGCGTTTATAAAATTAAAAAGCCGGAGTTACAGATTTTGAATTTGTCGATTAGAAAAATATTTAGCGAATTAGATAAAAAAATATTTTTTAAACACATACCCCGCGAGCAAAACAAAGTCGCAGATTTTTTGCTAAACGAAGAACTGGACAAACACTTTTAATTTCGGGATATTTTCTGTGAAAATTTCACGTTCCGAGTGAGGCGCAAGTTTTAATAATTTTAACCCAACTTGAAAACTAATTTTCCTGCAGCATTTTAATTAAATAAAAAATAAGGAGTTGCGGTAAAATATTAATTAACATGAACCCTGACGGAAAATCATTAGTTCTTCTTTACTCAGAGCCAAACTTCCTATCTATCTATATTTTAGAAAATCTTCTGGCAAACAATTGCTTTGTAAACGTTGTGACCTCCGATGTAAAAGGTTGGGTAGAGAAGACATCTCACATTGTCGTAAGAAACAAGTTTAGTATTGGCGCATACGACACCTTTCAAAAAAACGTAGTCTACGGCTATACAATTTTTTGTTCAGGTTTTTTAAACAAGTCAACAGCAGAGGGTGATATAAAAAAGTTTTTGAAGACTGTAGATTTTCAAAACACTAAAACGTTTGTAATTCTACCCAAAGAAATATATGGAGTGTTGGGTGTCGAAGGATTACAAATCCCGGATAACGCGGGGGTAATTTATGTGGGTGATCTCTTGGGTCCCAGAATCGACCTGGCAAGTAATCTTAAATTACCCAGTTATCTAAACGACATGATAGGAGAAAGGTCTGTTTCAATTCCGGTAGGAGAGCTTTTTTATCCTGTCTTTGCCAGTGACGCGGCAAAACAGATTGTTAAGTGGCTTTTTGCTTTTGGTCCCTACGGCAAGGAAATTCTACTGTTAGGGACAGAAATCTCCTCCAATGTATTTTGGCAACTCAACACCAAATTGGTGGGAGATATAAAGTATATCTCTCTTCCAAATGCTCCAACCGATAAATTACCAAGAAACATAGAGATATCCAGGATGAATAGAGATGTTAATTACTCACTGACAGAAACATATAAATGGATCAGTTCCAGACCCTTAAAATATATAAGACAGAAAGATCCACCATTCAAAAAAAACAATAAACAAGTTATTGGAAAACCTTCCGGAAAAAGAATAAAAGTAATTTTATTACCGCTTTTAATTGTCTTTTTGCTGCCGATATTAAACCTAATTGTCAGTGGATCCTTGACCTACTTTGCATATCGTGAGTTTAGGGCTGGACGTGATGATGTTGCTCGAAATCTGTTTTATTCAAACAAAATTGTTTCTAATGTGGGACTGTATGAAAGCAAAGTCCTAAAATATATACCGCTTATAGGACAGGTTTACAAAGAAACCGAATATGCATCATATGTATTTAAAAACACTTCCGATGTGGCAATAAGTGCGATACCTCTTATTAAAAAAGGGAAAACGCTTTTTGGCAACATGCTTGGAAATTCACCATATTCAGCGGCTGGTGTTCTTAGCGATTCAGACGGGGAACTTGGTCAAATTTACACCAGTATTTCAACTCTTGAAGAAAAAACAATAACAGGCAAAGGGGAGGGGTCGATTGCTGCAAAAATGGTTTTGTCTAAAGTAGATTTTGAAACCTATAAAAATCTGGTTTCTCAAATGACAATTATTGTAGAGAAACTGCCAGATATTTTAGGCGGCGAAAAAAGTAAAACATACTTAGTCCTTTTTGAAAATAATATGGAGCTTCGTCCTACAGGAGGCTTCATAGGTTCTTACGGACTTTTGACTTTTGACAACGGCAGACTTTCAGACTTTGCAATTAGTGATGTTTATTCAGCTGATGGACAACTTAATGGCCATGTTGAGCCGCCGGCACCAATTAGACAATATTTAGGTGAGGCAAATTGGTGGCTTAGAGATTCAAACTGGGATCCGGATTTTCCAACATCTGCGAAGCGGGCCGAGTGGTTTTTGGATAAAGAAATGGATAAGCAGGTGGACGGGGTTGTCTCTATTGACCTGTATCCGATTAAAGATTTTCTGGAAGTAAGCGGTTCAATATTTTTATCCGATTATAATATGGATATAACATCAAACAACTTGTATGAAAAAGTTCAGTCAGAAGTACAGGATAATTTCTTCCCCGGTACACACAAAAAAGCCAGTTTTTTGACAGCCCTTTCAAGAACCATACTTGATGAAATCGGAAACTTATCATCATCACAGAAAATATCCGTTTTGAAGTTAATTTATGAAAGTCTAGAACAAAGACATGTGCAGTTATTTTTGCATGCAACAGATGTTCAAAAATCGATAAGTGCGCTTAATTGGGATGGATCAGTGTTTATCCCGAGTTGTGATGGGGATTGTTTTTCCGACCTGGCTGGCATCGTCGAGGCAAACGTTGGTGTTAATAAATCAAACTATTTTGTTAAGAGAAGTGCTGAAGTTGACATAAATATCAAAGGAGGGGAAATCAACAAAACCCTGACATTAACTTTGCAAAACTCTGCAAATACTAATCTTGGTGCTTCGGGAAGATATAAATCTTATGTCAGGCTTTTGGTTCCTGAAAATTCCACCAACATAAACGTGACCAGCACATTCGGCCAAAACTATCAGGTACTGACACCCGAGATTACTGATTCAAAGGGTCGTAAAGAAATTGGCATAATAACTGAGGTGTTAGGAGGGGAAAATAAAAAGTTGATATTTTCTTGGACCAACAAAACAGACGGTGTTTTGAACCAGTATGGTTTTTACTTCAGGAAACAAGCCGGGATAGATGGCTTTCCGGTTAGCATAAAAGTAACTACCCCCGTCAAGGTTTTAGGATCGAATCCTGTCTTTGCTTCCCAGTGTTCAAAGAGTCCCCGCAACGCGCCGTTGCAGGGTGGGTATGAATACTGCTATAATGCAACATTGGTTCGCGATTTGTTTGCACGAATATTATTTTAAAAATGCCGAAAACAATACTTAAAGCAGATAAAAGAACGGTTGAGGGAAGGAAGGTTAAAAATCTTCGTAAAAAAGGAATAATACCCGGAAACGTTTACGGAAAAAAAGTTAAATCACAGGCTGTTCAGGTTGATTTAAAAGATTTTGAAAAAATATACAAAGAGGCGGGGGAGACGGGCCTTCTTACTCTTACCTTGGGAAGTGAAGAAAGACCGGTTCTTATACACAATCTTCAAGTTCATCCAGTCACAAGTGAGCCTGTTCACGTAGATTTTCTGCAGGTTGATCTTAAGGAAAAAGTGGAAGCAGATATTCCCGTCGAACTGACCGGTGAGTCTCCCGCAGAAAAACAGTCGATTGGTACTGTAGTTCAGTATCTCAATGAAATTAAAGTCGAGGCACTGCCTGCAGACCTACCCGAGAAATTTACGGTGGATGTTAGTGCTCTTTCCGAGGTAGATCAGGCAATAATGGTTAAGGATCTAAAATACGATAAATCTAAGGTAGATATTAAAACCGGTGCTGAAGAAATTGTTGCCAAGGTTGAACCTCCTCAAAAAGAAGAAGTGATAGAAGCTCCGGCTCCGGTCGAAGGAGAAGTTCCTGCTGAGGGTGCAGCCGAAGGAACTGGCGGAGCGCAGCCGGCCGAGGGTGGAGAAAACCCAACAGAAGCTCCTAAAGAATAAGTTTATCTGTCTAAACCTTCAAAGTTCGGATTAATGGAGGCAGCTTTCTCAAACTTACCTATTTCAATCCAACCGGGGATATAGTTTGGATTGTTTATTAAAAAATCATTCCAAAATTTTTCATCAGATTCGGTCTGGGTATTGATGCCAAGAACTTCTTTGTTTGTAGAAATTGTTTTAATGTTGACCATACTAAGAAGTAGTAATATAAAGGCGCTAACAATAAGAATTAGGTATGTAGTATCTTTATTGACCTTAACCTTATCCATGTGTTACTCTAAATTATGGACCCAAATACTTCGATACCACAAGGGGAAAATAATCCACCCCAGTCATCGGAACAAATACCCCAAAGTTTGGGGACTGAACCCATAACTCCCAAGGAGACTTTTGTTCCTCCTGTTCAGATACAAGATAACTCAGATGTTCCCAGTGCTCCTGTTGCACCACAAACACCAACCACGCCAAACTCTCCAGAACCTGCAAAGAAAAGCTCTCCAATTCTGATTGTTGCAATAATATTAATGTTAATTGCGGTTCTTGCTGCCGGCGGTTATTTGTTGTGGTTAAAATATTTTAGTGGTTCCGGTACGACACCAACCCCGACACCCATTGCGGTGGTGACTACTTCACCAACCCCTGACCCAACTGCAAACTGGAAAACGTTTATTATAAGTTTGGTTAATTTGACTTTTAGGTATCCTCCTAATACTAACGCTGATGAAGTTAAAGTTCTTTCGGAATTTGAGCTTACAGGTGATAAAGAATACATAGTGGGTTATGAAGCTAGTGATGTTTTACCTCTTACTGTCACTTTATATAAATCTTCTAAGAATCCTGATGATTGGTGGACTTCTGAAGGTAGAAACAAATATGATACTTTTGCGGATTCTTGGAAATCAAATAATCCACCCTACGATGTAAACTTAACATACAAAACCGAAGATATTACTGTTGCGAATCACGAGGGGCTAAAAGTTATTATTTCTTCAAGTTTTCCTGTTCCTCATTTACAAGAGACTAATTATTTGATTATTTTACAAAACAATGGCTATGTAATAACAGCGGCATATTATGAATCTGAGGAAGGATCACTTGCGTTAAGTGAACAAATCCTATCTACTTTTAAGTTTATCGAGGCGGCACCCACTGCTAGTTCTGCAAGTTCACCATCGGCAACAGCCAAGCCTTAAGCTTTCGGCCAGGTAGAGGTAATCAGAAGTTCACCTTCCCCAATTTCACTCCAAATTTGTTCTGTTACAAAAGGCATAAACGGATGAAGTAGTTTTATAAATATAATTAGACCTTCTTTAAGTTGTTTTGCGCCAATCTCTCCTTTTTTGGAGTTTTCTATACACTCGTCGCAAAACCAATGCCAAAACTCCGAATATAAAAGTTCAGCGGCTTGACTTAGCTGGTATTTTTCAAGACGTTTTGTAACGTTTTTGCCAACTTCTTTTAGATGTTTATCAAACGATTTGTTAAATTTAGCCTCATCACTAAATTGGGAAACAAATCGGGAGGCGTTCCATATTTTATTGCAAAACTTTCTTTGGGCATTAATATTCTCCTCAGATAGAGAAATATCGTTTTCCACAAGGGCACCCCAAAGTAAACTCATGCGGAGCGCGTCCGCGCCATATTTTTCAACCATTTCAATGGGGTTAATCACATTTCCCTTGGACTTACTGATTTTTTGACCTTCTTTATCTCTAACAAGCCCATGGATAAGAACTTCTCTAAAGGGAACTTTTCCGGTTATATAGGTTCCAAGCATAATCATTCTGATCACCCAAAAGGGTAAAATATCGTAAGCAGTTTCCATTACTGAGGTCGGATAAAAATATTCAAAATCTCTCGGATTGGTTGTCTTAAGGGTAGCAAAAGGCCATTGTCCCGAGGAAAACCATGTGTCAAATGTATCCAGGTCTTGAGTTAGTTTGGTGTGTCCGCATGATTCGCATTTTTCGGGAGCGGGTCCGTCCGTAATTGTCCATTCAAGGCATTTATCACATCGGTAGGCAGGAATCCTTATTCCCCAAACAATCTGGCGGCTAATATTCCAGTCTTTGAGATTTTTGAGCCAATGAAGAGCAATCTTTTCAAATTTCTTTGCGGCAAATTTAACATCGCCCTTATCAATTGCAGTTATAGCCAGTTTTGTTAACGGAGCAACTTTCAGGAACCATTGTTCCATAATCATTGGTTCTATGGTGTTTTTGCATCTGTAGCAAATGCCGACATTGTGTGTGTATTCATTATCAATTTTGACCAAAAGACCTGCTTTTTCCAGATCTTCCGCAATTTGTTTCCTGGCTTGGTTGACATACAAACCCTGATATTTGCCTGTAAGTTCATTGAGTTTTCCATCAAGACCAATTACCTGTTTGATTTCAAGACCGTGTCTCCCCCCCATCTCAAAGTCGTTAAAGTCGTGTGCGGGAGTTACTTTTACGACACCGGTTCCAAAGATGGGATCAACCAGTCTGTCGGCTATGACTTTGACTTTGAAATCTCCGATGAGTCCTTTTACCGTGATGGTTTTTCCAATATATTTTTTATATCTAATGTCATCCGGGTGTACCGCAACCGCGGTGTCACCGAATTTTGTTTCCGGCCTGACGGTAGCTAAAGTAAACGGTCCGTACTTCATGTAATAGAGAGGATCTTTCCTTTCAATGTAGTCTACTTCAAGATTGGAATAAGCAGTGCCGCAATGGGTGCAATAATTTACAAGTTTTTTATCTCTATAAACCAGTCCGTCATCTGCAAGTTTTTTGAATGTCTTATAAACTATTTTTATTATCTCCGGATTAAGTGTAAACTTGGATCTTGTCCAATCACAGGAAGCACCTAATTTTTTGAGTTGTGATTCCATTACACCGGTATTTTCCTGAACGTAGTTCCAAATCATCTTGAAGAGAGTTTCGCGGTCAAAATCAAAACGGCTTTGACCCTTTTCTCTGAGTTTTTTTTCAAAGACATACTGCGTTTCTACACCGGCATGATCAC
>Ga0209416_1000969_pt1 | contig 23321 bp, 40 predicted proteins | sample RifGroF1_FD_184001 | JGI IMG/M metagenome (GOLD analysis project Ga0209416, IMG submission 184001) | Groundwater microbial communities from Rifle, Colorado, USA - Groundwater F1 (SPAdes) (version 2) | ecosystem: Environmental > Aquatic > Deep subsurface > Groundwater | place: Rifle, Colorado...
GATGTCTCTGCCGGTCGGCCCAATCGCTCCCGATCAACTGCTGCCGGTATTCCTCGATCTGGTCCGCGTAGTCGTCGCCGTAGTCGTCGCCGTACCGCAGGTCGTTGTCCACCAATTCGAAGAAATGGTCTTCCAGGTCTTTGCGCTTTTCTGGGAAGAGCGCCTGCAATTCGTCCAGGTCCATCCACTTCTGGTGGAAGACGTAACGACAGTTGTCCGGCTCCATCCACGGGGAACCGAAAGGATCGTAGTGCATTTCCTTCCAGTCCCGGTATCCGACCTTGATGCGTTCCTTCCGCGGGTCGTGATTGAGCCCGACCGACAATACTCCAAAACCCGGTACTACCTGATTGTTGAACGCCTGGCTTACCAGCCATTCGCCGCCGTTCTGGTCGAGCACAAATTTGAGCCCTTCGCTCATAATCTGGGAAAGCTCGCCGTCCTTGTGTGTCCGGGCCTTGCAAATAATGTCCCGCTTGTTGAAAGCCTCGACGCCCAGAATCAAGTTGACCGTGGGGAAGGTCCGGTTGATCGTCACCGGAGTAATGCCGGCGGCAATGGCCTCGTTCCAATCCTTTTCGTCCCACTGAGCCTTGCCGCCGTCATACATCTGATGATCGCGCCAACTCTCGGCCCGCCATTCCCGGGACACCACCCGGGCGTCATACACCCAGGCTTGGAACGTCTTGATTGTCGGTTTCTTGGTGACGATTTGCATATCGAGCGTCCCGGGTTATTCGACCCTAATCTCTTTGCTCATGCGCCGAATCCGGCGGTTGTAGAGGTTTTTCCAGTAATGCCGCGTTCGGGGCCGCCAGTTGTAAAATTGTTTCCAACTGGTCAAGGCGTCTTCTTCGCCCATGCTCTTGAGCGGGGCTTTCAGAATATTGGGCGATTGCATTGCCACTCCCTGAACAGCCGGCCGATTTCGTGGTCAGGCAAGCCTTGCAAAACCATCAAGGTGAACTCCCTCAACTTAACGGGGATATAAGTTTCAGTCTCGATGGGGAGCGTAGGCGAAACGGTCGAAAAGATAGTGGCTTTACTGCTCAAGGGAGTTGTCACCGTAACCCGATAATACTGAGCCATAGGCTCAACATCTTTGATCGAACCGTGGGTGCTTCCTCCGATGAACAGCCGGCGCATAGCCTCCCCTACTTCGTTTCGTCCAGCTTATGGTCTCCACAAAAATCGTCCGAAAAGACGACCGGATACCCGTTCATCGTCGGCGCATGGCGCCGGCATCGGCCGATCAAGTGGCCGACCTGCTGCATCGCATGGGTCCGCTTTTCCACGAACCACATACATGTCCCGCAACGCATTCCTTTGCTGCGGTGAGCCCAGGGGTCGTCGGGGTTGTCGGCTTCCGGCGGTGCGGCCACAGCCACGCAGTTGTCGGCGCCAACCGGCACCCCGCAACCAACCCGCGGCGGGAAGGCTTCAAGATCGTGCCGCATCAACGCCAGGCGCACCTTCTCGATTTCGAGTTTCGTTTCAACCAATTCCGTTTCGGCAACCGATTGCCGTTCACTCAAAGTCTTTGCCATCTCGCACTTCCCTTCTTCGTTACATGGTTCGCATTGGACAGGATTATCGCCTCAGCCCCTCGACATTCCTGTAACTTTCCGTCAAGATGTTGGGTTTACCCCGACCGGCCCTCACGCCTTCAACTTCTTCGCCCGCCGATAACGGCGCCTGTCCGGATCGTCACAGATCACCTGTCCGGTCTTGTTGTTCCGCAGGTATTTCCGCTCCCCTTCGTGAGGGTCGTAACCCAGCCATTGCCGAATCTTCATCACCCTGACAGTTCCCATTCAATGCACTCCTTTTCGGTTTCGATATTCCCTCTCAAACACCACGTTCTCGAGACGCCGAATCACCCCGTGCGTCGCCCTGGCCACTTCTCCCTGGACCACATATCGTTCGGCCATCGCGCCAAGCTCCGCGAGCATTCCCTCGCACACCTCGTGAAAGGCCACCTTCGATATCTCGTGCCTGTCAAGCGGTCTGGAATCCTCCCATTGAGTCGAGAATTGCAGACTCAAAAGACGTCCTTCGACGTTGGCCCAGCAACAGGCAAGGCAGTTGTATTCCAGAAGGTCTACATGCCTGTAGCTGACCTCCCAATCGACCATGCCCCAGAAGGCCAGCCACCGGCCGGCCTCGGCCTTGAATATCTCGAAGTGCTTCTTGTGCGTCTTAATCACGTTATCGCCCCCTTCGTTTAATCCAACCCACCAGCCCGCCACGCTTCGGCCTAAATCCACTCAAGCCAGTCGTGAAACGATGCGACAAAGCCAAAGTCTGAATGGCGTCGTTGACGTGAGAAGTCCAATCGTGCACCGGTCGCGCCCTGTACACCCCGTTCACCTCGTCCCATTCCTTGCGATACTGTCTCAAGCCCTCAATGCCGCGGTCGCAATGGGGCTCTCCAAACCAGCATTTCCCAAGGAACTGTCTCACCGCCTCGATCCCGTCCTCTTTTGTCTGGGGCCGCGGCGCGATGTCGCAACTCACACCCAACTCATACAAAAAATCCTGGATGCTTTTGCCCGTCGCCAACTCGCGCTTCTTTCCGTCGTGCGGCAACGTAGTGCGGCCCATCGTCACTTGGTTGTCATCTCGAAAGTCCTTGATATAATTCACGTAATGGCGTAGGCCCTCGCCGCTGTTCTCGTAATACCTGACCAGGTGAACCTCGCGGCCAACGTCCTGCGTGAACCAAATACTCGTCGAATCGTCAATTCCCAGATCCCACCAGGTGTCTACCGGCACTCCGCTCTCGATCGGCACCGCGCAAATCCGCCTCTGCTTCAACGCCAAGTCCATCTGCCGGGCGTAGTAAGCCCCGGCGATCGAAGCCTCGAAGCTGCAATAAAATTCCTGCTGGATCATGTCTTCCGACATCCCCGCTTGCCGCTCCGCTTCGACATCCTCCTCACTCAAGACTCCCGTGTCCCTGATCGTCTTGAGTTCGTAGAACCAATCCTCGTTCTTCTCGGCCATGCACTTGAGCGTGTAGCCGTGGTTCTTTCCTCGAGGCGTATAGTTGAAGGCGGCCCAGCCGCCGTTCTCTCTCAAAATCGGACGAATAAATTCCCAGCCGCTCGGGTTCTGCAAGGAATACTCACTGAACACGCAGCCCACCGGGTTCGTTCCAACAATTGCGTCGATATAATCCGAGCCCACGATCTGTATGATCGAGCCATTCAAGAGCGTAATCTTCATTTCCGTCGAGTTGGTCGCCGCCCGAATCGCCTGCGGGATATGGTCCAGAAATTTGAAGCCGTCCTTCCCCATCCCGTCCCATAAAATCTTCCGGCCCTGCTTCAACGTAGGCAGAAAATAGAAATACGACCCCACCCTGTCCGCCCAGGCCATGGTCGTCATGATGTTGATGAAGCTCTTATCCTTGCCGGCGCGGCGATGCCAGATACTCACCGCACGTTTGACCTTGTCCCGCACAATCGCGTTGTACAGCGGCACCTGATAGAATCGCGGGACGTAGTTGTAGGGGATGGTGAGGGTGGCGGGGGTCATAGGGCCGTGCGCCTACTCCCCGTCCCAGCGGATGTGGAACGAATAGGCCAAGTTGAAGCAGTCGCCTTTCCACAGGTCGATCTCTGACTCCGGGGCAACGATGCCCTCAATGTAGTTATTGGGGAACTGCCTGCGGTCCGGGTAAAATCGCACCCACTGGACGAGGCCCTTACGGTCGGCTATGCCGGAAAACAAAACCTTACCGTCTGTCCGGATATCCGTGACCGGCAGCACGGCCAGGGGCTTGCGGGAAACCTTTCGGTTGACGTCACACGGCGGCAGGCCGTCAAAGAGGTGCGCCTCGCCGTTGCGAAACCGGTAAGCGAAACTCGGCTCTTCCATGTGGCGATGGAAGGGTTCGGCGTTCATAAGGCCCGACGAAAATTTGTAGAGCGAGAACTTCATGGTCGGAAATCCTTTCCGGGCTACAGCCCCACCTGTTCGAACAACGGCAACACGTCCGGCTGACGATCCCCGGCAAAACCGTGATACCAGTTGTCGATAAGCTCTTCGGGCGTCTGGTCGAATCCCTTGGCGGCAACACGGCTAACCCACAGCTTGGTCATGGCTTTTTCGAAAGCCCGATATTGTTTCGGCCAGCGTTCGCGGTGACGGTCCACGTCTCGAGTATTTTCACGGCAGATGAGCGGACAAATTACGCAACCGATACGGTCGAAGCCTTGGTCGTAAAGTTCACAGTAGGGCAGGCCGCGGCGCTCGATGTAGTCCCATATCTCCCAACTCAACCAGTGAAAAATAGGCTTGTAGATGAACTGCTTAACCGGATGCTTGGTCATCTCGATGCGCTTACGTTTGGCCCGCGCCGCACTCTCTTCCGCACGAACGCCGACAAGACGGTGACGGGGAAGGTGTTTCGTCGGATCCTTTTTGAGCTTGTCGCAGCACCAGCGCACCCAGCGCGTCGGGTAGCCTTTGTCCTGGATATAGGCGAAGAACGATTTTTTTGGATGGCACCATAAAACGTCCGGATAATATTTCCTAATGAAACGGCAGACCTCCGGCGGGTCAATGCCCGTGGCGCTGTAAGTCGCAAGATGCGGAACGCCGGCGCGGCGGACGAGGTCAAGAAGAACGATGCTGTCCTTGCCGCCGCTAAAGCCGACTACCCAGCCGTCCGGCGGGCAAAACTCTTGAATGAAAGAGATAGCCTCCTCTTCAACGGTTTGGTTATTTAGTAAGCCGATGCGAATCATTTGTTCCTCAGTAAAAAAAAAAAAATCAGCAGGTTCCCCTGCGTATACCCATAGAGACACCTATGGTCCCCTATGCGCCCCTACCGTCTTGTGTGCACCCCACCGGGGGCGGGGGGGGGTGGGCGTAGAGAAAGACCGGGGGGGGTCTTCTTCTCCACCGAACCCAGGTCCGCGACCGGGCCGGCCGACCGCACCGGCCGAGAGATCGGCGCACCGACCAGGCAGGCGGGCCAGTCAATAGCCTGGACATGGCGAGCAAGGTCGGCATGATGAAGATGAATACATGAATCGAGAATATACGTATCATATCCACCACTTACGCCATAATCGGCTATTAGTTTACATAATACATGTTATCGGACAGGCTCCGGTAACTGGTTGTTATCACTGGGCTTATCTGTCACTTGCACATTAATTGGTGTAGGATTGACCACGATTTGACCGGTTTCCGAGGGCTGGAATCCCATAACGGCCGTGATGGTGATGGGGCCGAGTTGAGGGGTTTGGTTCGGTTGCGTATCTCCGAAGATGAGAGGTAAGACCTTGCTCATTCGCCAACGGATCGAGTCCAGCATGACACGGGCCGCTTGGCTATCTATCAACCGCTTTTCGAGGCTATTCTCCACCTGGATGAGCTTTTCCAGGCAGGACCAGGCCGATTGTTCCCGCGCGTATCGGTGGCGCTCCTGGAGATTATCGTTATTGCTGCGTATCCATGACCAGACCGTCGAGATCGCCGGCATATCGTCCGCCTCACAGGCTTTGACGAGACTTTCGCCGCTGGCGATGATTTCACAAATCTTTTCGCCTATTTCGGGGGTATAGAGGATCGGCCTTGCAGGCTTGGTAGGTGCGGGCTTGTCTTTAGTCTCACGCATAGGCGCCATGTTATGACCGCCGCTTGCCCGTAGCCTACAATTGAGGTAATTTATACGTAATTGAGCATCACGCTATTTGACCGGCCGATATTTTTTTCTTTAATAGTTTTCAGCAACTTACATGGTATTTTAGGCTTCACCACAAATTATTTGTATTTCTTTGCTTGACAAAGTTTTTCATTGGGTTTATCCTTGAATCAGATGGTGCTCATTGACATAGGCCAGACGGGCCACAGGGGAAGCGGGGACAGAGGGCGCAGACAAATTCACCTCCCGAATAGCCTCAACGCTGCAATCCAAGCGGGAAATCAGGATAGACACCGTGGGCTGAAATGTCGGCGCACGCAAGGACGGTTAGGGCGGGCCTCCCAAAGACAGGGCAACAAGTTAGGTCGTCTCCACCGGACCACAACCGACAGTCAATAGCTGGCGGCGGTCTGGGCCGCTCCAACAAAGACAGACCTTCCCGGTCTGTCCAAGCCGGTCAATCAAGGCCGGTTTAGATTTGCCGGGAAAGGGAGAAGATGGAAATTCATAGGACGCATGTCCGAATCACAACACAAAGACCAAGCGGCCGGATTTACAGGATTAGCCGGCGGGTTTACCGCCTTGGCTTGGATAGAGTGGGTGTAGACAGCCTGTCCGTCAACGGCCAACGGAAACAGGCGGTTGAACAGATCGACCGATACGGGGTTGAAGAATTCTGGACGGACTACAGGGATTACCTGGCCGAACTGTATGCGATCAAGCACGAAAGGTTTACGGACAAATGGTTTTCCGACGCAGTGATTAGCTACCACAGAATCAAGGCTGCGCAGAAATAATTTTCCCCCACAAGCAACCTGCCTCATATCCTCAGATCAGGCGCCGAGTTGCGACCATATTTTAGTGACCCGGCGCCTCCCCTGACGGTATGACGAAAGACGGATTGCATCGGTTAGCGTTACATCCCGTGGGAACGAAAAGGCCCGCTCCCTCCGGCAAGAGGGAAACGGGCCGAGACGCTCCCCCCATCTTCAACCACGAAAAGAAAGGAGCTAATATTATGAGTAGCACAAGCCCCGCGACATTCCCACAAAAAAAGTGTTTGTTTTCCGTGACCGGCCTACGTATCGACGACTGGACGGCCAGTGGAATAGAAGTCGGACAGGCCGGCATGATAATCGATATCGGGTTTAAGTATTTTGGAATCAAACAGTTAGCCGATAAGAGCATTCGGCCGGAATTCGAATTGGCGGTTCGGCGGTTCTTCCCTGGCTGGGAAGTCCCGGAGAAAACGGTATGGATGGGTAGCAGCAGAAAGAAAAAGGCCGGCAACGGCCAGCGTGACAGCGGGCAGGAACAGCAGAGAGAGGAACCCAAGCCCGAACCCCGGCCAGAACCGGAACCTGAACCCCAGGAACCGCCCCAGGCGCCCCAGGAACCGGAGGACAACGGCAGGCATGACAGGCCGTGGGAACAGCGGGGAGAACCGGAGAGCATCCCGGAGAACATTCCGGAGAGATTGCCGGAACCGGAGGAACCCCGGGAAGCGCAGGAACCGGAGAGAGAAGAAGGCAAGGGCGAGCATGACAGCGGGCGGGAACAGGAAAAACAGGAACCCAAGCCCGATGAAGAGGGCTATATCAAACCGAGTATTTACGCGGAATTCCGGGCGCTGGTCAAGGCGGGTATCAACGTTTTATTGTCCGGCCCGGCCGGTTGCGGCAAGAGCTACATGACCGAGAGAGTGGCCGAAGATTTGGAGATGGAATACACCTGTATCAGTCTTGGCGGCGGTATGCGCTATGCCCAGGTTATCGGCTCGACGCAGATCGTGGACGGCGATACGGTTTGGAAACCGGGCCCACTTATCGAAGCGATTCAAAAGCCCGGACTGGTCTTGCTCGACGAAATCTTCGGTTGCGATCCTGACGTGCTGTTGGGACTGAATTCCTTGACCGAACCCGGTTCGAGGAAAATCACGACTCCGGGCGGAACATTCAAGGTTGACGAGGGTTGCCGGTTTGTGGCAGCGGCGAACACTGTTGGTAGGACGGTCAGCAGGCAATACACCGGCGCACAACGCACGGACGACAGCGTGCTGTCTCGCTTCGCCGTAACGCTCCCCATGGATTACGACACCAGGGTTGAGGAACAATTGCTTGGTCGCATGGGCCTCAACGGCGAAAGGGCCTTGCTGATGGGCTGGGTACAATCCCTTCGCCGCAAAGTGAAAGACGCGAACATTCCCTTCGATCCTTGCACCAGGCGGGTCCTGGCCGCAGGGCGGGCGATCAAAGAGGCCGGGTTGAAACCGGAAAGGGCTTTCGAAATCACGTTTCTATCTATGTTGAGCGCGGCCGAACGGCAACGGGTCCACATGGACAGCTATTAGGAGATCGGACATGCAAACACCACAAGAATATGTCGAGCAAAAGCCGCTGGTTATGTTTGTCCATGCCCTGGAAGCGGTCGAATACTGCCTACAGGGCGGAGATACCAGGACGGCGTACCCAAGCCCGAACAGAGCATGGACTTTTTTTTACGCGCTCAAGACGGCCATGGAGCGCGGCGCGGCCGAACCGCCCGAGGAATTCGGCGAGATCGAGCAACAGGTTTTCAATCCCCGAAAACGTACCAGGGAAGTTGACAGCGAAAACGGCGAAATCAATATCGACCGGTACCTAAACCGAGAAAGATTGTGCTTCGATGAACCGGTCAAAATCCCTCAAGACGCACCAAGCGTGAGTATTGTCCTGGACATGGCCATACCATGGGGAGAGCGCGAATCCCAAGACATGGCCGCGAGACACAAAGAGGTGTACCGCCTGGCCTTGGAGGCCGAAGCGAACCAGATTCCCTGCCGGGTTATTGCGGCTGTAGGAATGAGTATTCCCGAACGGCGGGACAATCTCCGGTGCTACCTGGTTGTCAAAGATTATGACGATCCGATTTTTCAGGGCATTTGGGGCGCCCTGGCGACAAACGCCACCACCAACGACTTCGTGAACGTGCTGATGGATTTTTTGATTGGTACAAGAGCGGACGGCAACGGTCGTCCGACCATGATCGACGTTGCCCAGGATATCGACGACGACGAGATAATCCTCATCCAGCCGAGACGGCTGCAAAACAGCAGGGCGGGGCGGTAAGCCCCCTTCCCGGCCCTTGGCGACAAACCCTTGGTTCCTGGCCCGGATATCTCTCCGGGCTTCGCACGAGGGGTTTTCCCCCGATTCAACCACGGAAAAAGAACAGAAAGGAGACGGGTTTATGCCGAGCAACTGGACCAGGCTGAACGGCGGAAAGGTGGCCGCGATTTTTCGCGGTCGGCGGTATGTCGGAGATACGACCGACGAGGTTTTGACGGCGATCAGGTCCGCGCTCAGGGCCGAAGTAGCCCGCGAGACGTCCCGCAGGGAGGAAAAGAGGGCGGCGCATGGACAATACTGACAGGCCAAAAAAACCGGAATTCCTGGCCGTGCGGGACATGGCGGACATACCCCTGGCATTCTGCCCATGCGCGGCATTTATTTATCAGGCATTCAAGCCCGACGGCGCGAGTTTCCGGGTTATCCGGGTTGAGTCCGCCGACAAGGATATTCCGGCGACCTGGCTGTATGAGGCCGGGGACGACTTTGCCCGCGACACCTGCTATGCCGTGGCGCGAGTGCTGGACGGCTCGATAGCCAAGGCGAATAAGGCGAAGATGAATTGAACCACCTTCCGCCGCCCTCCGGGGCGGCGCGGTTGTTGGAGGGGGAAATGACCCCGCGAATAATCCTAAAGTGCGCCCAGGCCGACAATGACATAACCGGTCAATGGCGCACCAAACCACTGGCCGAAATGCGTGAAATTTTAAACTGCAATCGAGACGGAGTGCCGTGCGATCGATGCCCGTGCTTGCGGGTGGAAAAGGAGAGATGAATATGCCGAAAATCGTCGTCATCGTGGAAGGCGGGGTTGTACAGAATGTCTACACCGACACGCCTCAAAGCGGCGTCCGTTTGGCCGTGGCCGATTACGACCGTAAAGAAGAGGACCGTTTTTTCGAAATGGGACAATGGCACGACCCGGACTCGATCAAGACGGTTGAGCGGGTTTTCCGCCGGATCGATGCGGACAACGACATGAACTGTCTGGTGGACGAGGCGCAGGACCAGAAAGGGGAAAACTGATATGCCGAAAATAGTTATCGTGATGGACGGCGGATTGGTGCAGACGGTTTTGACCGATGCGCCCGAAAACATGCGTGTCGCCGTCGTGGACTATGACGTGGAAGGAACCGACGAAGAGGAATTGACCAAGATTGGCAACGAATGGGCTGATGTTCGAGAACGGGACTACGAATATGAGGAGAACGAACAAACGATCATGAACCAGGTTTTCGCCTACCTGGACGCCGAAATTGACGCCTCGGACGTGAGTTTCGACGATCCGAACCACTTCTACGCCGACTCCGGTTGTGTTTGCCGCGACTGCGAGTTCTCCGGTCAAGTCATCGACTTCGCGGTTATGGAGGATGCCGATGCCAAGACTGAATGAGCCGTTCTTTTCCGCTGTCAGGCGAAACGAAGACAATGGCGAGGAATGGATCGACCTGGCGACATGGGATTACACGGCCGCCGAGACTGGCAGTAAGGTTGCCCGCCATGACGCTGGGCTGCCCACCTTCGCCCGAAACCACCCCGTGGTCAGGATCGAGCAATTTTGCTTGACTCGCTACGACTGTAAAGATTAACATTGTAAAACAAACCCCAAGGAGGGAAAAGCCTATGGCGGATAAAAAGCCCAAGAAGGATTTTACCTCGATTTCGATCCGGCTGGACAAGGAGACCTACATCGGCCTGGAAAAAGTGGCCCTGATGGAAAACAGAAAGATCGCCAACGTGGTCTACAACTTTTGTCGGGAAGGAATCGAAAAATACTGCGAGAAACTGAAAGGCCAATGCCCGGACGGGCAGAGGTAGGCCGATGATCGGCGGATACTGACAGGCGGGGAAACCCGCCTGTCTTGTTTTGAAAGGAGGGGCGGTATGTTGAGGGTCGCGGTGCATCTCAACAGGGCCGTGCAATGCCTTGACCGGGTGATAGCGCGGGCAGTCAAGCCGAGCACGATCAAGCGGTTGAAACGAATTCGGGGCCGGATGGCCGATGAGATAACGCTCATGGAAACGATGGTGGAGAAAGAATAAAATACAAAAGGGGCGGGCCTCGCGGCCTGCCCCTCGTCTTTTTTTTTGCCCGCAGATTATCTCGTCAATCTCTCGTCTTCCGGCACCTCGCAAACCCACCTGGCCGGTACACCCAAATAACACCCGAACGGCTGACAATCATGCGTTACAACCGCGCCGGCGCCGACCTTGGCCTCCTCTCCGATGGTCACGCCCGGCAGAACCGTTACACCCACGGCAATCCTGGCTCCGCGTCGAATAATCGGCGCGTCGAGGATGAACGGTGTCTTCTCTCGCCGCAGATGGACCATAATCGCGTCGTTGGCCCCGACATACATGGGGGCGATAAACACGTCCTCTTCGATGATGGTCCCCTTGGTGATATGGCACTGAGCATGGATCAAGGTCCGGTCTCCGACCGTGCAGTCGCCCTCAAAAACCGTGCCGTGGCCGATTACGCAGCCATGGCCGATCCAGGTCCGGGGCCGAAGAACGCAGTTGTGGCCGATGATGGACCCCGCGCCGATCACGCAGCCCGCCTCGATAACCACGTTCTCGCCCAGCCTGACGCTCTTCTCGATCCACACGCCTTCATGGACCCGTTGACTGACCAGCTTCATAGCAATATCTCCTTGAGCCGCCGGCCCGTGGCCGCGTAGGAGTGGTATGCCGTCACCCATTCCCGATGATGCCGTTGGGTTTCCCGGATAACCTGGTTCCAATCCTGACGACCGGACCGCCTGGCGCTGAATTTCTTAATCCAGCGCATTAACTCCATGTCGTCTCGCATCTCGTAAAGCGCCGGATACACGCCGAATTCGGCCATGTATTCCATGTAGGCCGCGCTTTCCCGAATGAAGACGATCTTGCCCAGGGCCGCCGCTTCCATGGCCGTGACGCCCCAACCGAATATCGGCCGACCGTTGACCGTGCGGGCCATGTGCTCGATCACGATATCCGCGCCCATCATGCGTTCGATGGACTTTTCCCAGGGCAACTGTCGATGGCTGTAACGATATTCCATCTTGTCCCGGAAGTCGGGATGGTCCGTAATTCTGGCCATGACCGCGTTGACTATGCCGGAGCCCTTCATGGTCGGATTGCTTGGGAAGTGGCCGAAAACGACCGGCGCGGTCTCATCCTCGCGGTATTGCGGTTGCAACAGGTCCGTGTTGATGGCCGGGAGTATCCAGCCGTGTTCGTTTTTCGCCCCCAGACCCCGTAGGTCCGATGTCTGGATCAGGCTGATATCGACATGCGGGTTGAAAAGCTCGTTAACGGCCTGATGGCCCTCCCGGTAGGCGGAACCGCCATGAAAGACGCCGTACCGAGCCTTGGGCAGGTCGTCCCAGGACTTGAACGGGAAGGTGGAGTGCATGAACACGGTCAAGTCGGCCGATTCGATTTCGGCCATGAGCCGGTCCCGCTCCGGCGCCGGGGTATCGGTCTGGGGGTAGGCGAAGGGGTGTCGGCCGAAGGCGTAGGCCACGGCCCGGACGCCGACCGCTTTCAAGCTTTCGGCCAGACCGTAACCGACGTTGGCCCAATCGCAGACGGACAGGAATATGACGCGATTGTCAGTCATTGGTTTTCGCCTCCTCCAAACGAACAAGTCGTGCTTGTTGTATGGGGTCTTTGATATCAGGCCAACATATGCGGCGAGATATATGCGATATTTGTGATGGTGACACATGGAATTGCTCCGCAACACTTTGTTGTGTTCGGCCTTGACTCAAGAGGAATCGAATATCGCAGACCTGTTTGGCTGTCAATTTGGCCGCAAAGGTATTATTCTTACAGGTCCGTCCGTGTTGACGTTGGTCTGTGATATTTTCTGCTCTTGTTCCCCACGCCAAATTATCAAGCCTATTATCTTCACTGTTGCCGTTCAAATGACGTGCTTCATGATGTTGGGGGCAGGGTCCAATAAACGTTTCCAAAACTAAACGGTGGACCAGTTTTTGGAAACACTTACCTTTATGATGCAACTGCACCACGCAATACCTGATCGCATCTTGTTTGTTTCGTTTTGCTGTCCGAGTAACAAAAAGAGGCTTTATTTTAGACCCTATTCGTCCATGAGCACCTGGTATTTTGAGTGATACCACCTGTCCCTGGTTACTGATATAGTAACCGGGAAATGCAGGTATTTCTTTCCATTGTTCCATTATCGTTCCACCCCTTTGGGATGAATATTGTTGAAAAATTCGGGTAAACTGGTTTTTAGTTTAACCAGTAATGGAACCATAATTTCCCTGCATTGAGGGTGCGCCGCCTTCGAGCAACGCAGGTTGAGAATATGCCGCCATTCCCGCAGGTTGGCCGTGACGATGATCTCGGTTTTGAGGGAGTTGGGCAGGACGGCGCGGGCCTGCTGGGGGGACCAGCCCAGGTTTAACAGCTTCGAATACTCCCGTTCCGCCCGAAGCATACTGTTAACCCACCAGAACGACGGGTTATTGTCGTCCGGTAAAACCGCATCAACGGCGTAAAAATATTCCCCCGGCTCGATGTCCACCCACGGCGGAATAACGAACGTCACCCCGCCCTTGTAGTTGCAAAAACGGGTAGATTCTTGACTGAACGAAGCCAACCGATGGCGCACCAACTCATGGGACACGCCCCGGTCGCAGACGAAATGCACGGTCAAGTTGAAATGCTCGATCACGGAATGATGACCGTTCTCGATGATCTGGGAGACGAAACGGGAAGCCGTGTCCGGCCCGATTTTGTCCTCGCTTTTGTAGCAGACCCGGCCGATCCGCTCGATGAACATGGGAATCTTGTAGCTTTGTTCGAGGTCGGTCAGTATCTCGAAAGACGGTTTTACCAGTCTCATTCGACACCTGCTTTCTTGACCGGCGGTTTCGGCCGGTCATCGAGTTCGGGGTGTGTGGAGGCGTATTCCAGGAGGGCGAAACACCACCAAGCCACATGGGCAAGGCTGGGGCCTTGGAAGACAGTGCCGTCAGGCAAAGTTTCCTCGTTCACATCCTTGCCGTTTCGCCAGTCCTGTAAATGTCGCATGATGGCGGCGTAGCAATCCATCCAGGGAACGCCCTTCTCCCAATTCCGAGGGGCGTATTTCTGAGCGCCCATGGTGTAGACCTTGGCCAGCGCTTCCAGGGGTTGCGGCGGAACCAGGTCGTAACGCAGTTTGCCTGCTTTTTGTTTCATGGCGCAGTCGGGGGCCTCGACAGAGGTTGACGGGTCCACCGGCGTCATAGATATCGGTCGCCACTTTTCACCAACAACACAGTCGATGATACATCCACCGCCTTCGGGCCGCGCCGTACCGCCAAAGTCACAGGTCTGGCACTTCTTGGTCAGAACATCGGGGGGGAGTTTTGACGCCATCACCTCACCTCCCAGACCCGGACAAAAACCCCGGAATTTCCAAAGGTTTTCCGGATGTGCTGTTCGATAATCTGGGAATCGTCCCGCCAGATAATCCCGGTCAAGGCGTCCTCAACCGCCCGGGTGATCTTGGTCGCGTCGGGCTTGATGATGTGACAGGACGGCGCGGACGCCTTCAAAACATCGGCGTTCTTGCCGCCGCCGAAATGGCTTTTCGGCCGGGGAAACGCAAAGGTCAATTCCATGCCCACCGGGCCGGTCCAGGGCGTCTCCGGCTTGCATTGGACGGCGAAGGTTTTGACGTCGCCGCGCCAGTCCTGACCGGCCTTCCCGGAATCGTCCGAGATAATGGCCCGGCCGGTCTTTTTACTGAGACCGAAAAACCGCTTCGATCCGGCCGGTTTGGGTATGCCCGGCACAAAGAACTCAATCAATCCTGTTTTCTCTTCATTTTCCAACGGTTGCACCTCTTTCTCTTCGTGGTTGATTTTAGGGGGCCTATAGACTGACCTACCCTCCGCGCTTGCCGTCGCGTGGCGGTCGAAAAAACCCGATTCAACACCTGTTTTTTAAAAAGCCCGCGCCGCCCTTCCCCTCTCTTTCCGGGTTGGTCCCGAAACGGTACGGATAAAGGGGGCAAAATTCCGATGCGCACCTGGCTACCGCCTCGCGGCTCTTGCCCATACACTCAAGGCAGTAGGCCCGGATCAGTTTGACAGAGGGGCGGCCCTGGCCCAGGCGATAGGGCCAAAACGCGCAGACCGTCCCGTCGAGCATCTTGTCGCCGCCGCACTTTTCCAATTTTTCCTCCCAGCCGACGCATTCGCGGCACAGGTAGAACACGGCCAGCTTCGGCGTCAGGTCCACGGCCTCGACGGTGTCTTTTTTACGAATGCTTCGATTAATTGACATGAAAATTTTCCGAGCGCCGCTGGTTGCTCTTCCAGTCAACGTCTACGGTTTTGCCGGACTGTTTGAGATACGTGAAAACAACCTGCGAATCTCGCACAATCATTTTCTGTAATTCGAAACGTTCATTGCGGTCGTAATGTTCGGCAAGCTCCCGGTTGACCCGACCGACTATCTGTTCGATAGGCAAATCGCAATCAACACAAATAATAATCTGCTTGTCGGGTCCAATCTTTTTCGTCGCCTGTTCGGATGACATCTTTCTCTCCTGTCCATCGTGGTTGGGTTGGGGGATCGAGGGTGAGGCCGGCCGGCGGGAAGTCGTCCGGGTCCGGGTCCGGTTCGTATCGCTACGTGGTAGTATGGGGCTGCGTAAGCCCATACTACTATATACGTAGTATATATATCGCTCTAGTGGAAACGTGTAACTTATTGATTTTATTGACCGCCTCGTTTCCAAAACTCGATAAGTAAAATAAGTATAATCCATTGATTTTACTCACAGTTCCGTTTCCAGTTGACTGGAATCGGTTTTACTGGAAACGGGGTGGAAACGAAACGCTTAATAAAATCAACTACTTGAAAAATCGGTTTCCAGTCCCGTTTCCAGTGTGCGAACCAAACCTTAACATGCTGTTTTTGCTTGGCATTTTGCGATAAAATTATACTTATTTTGTTTTTGACAAGCAATGACTCACAAATGACTGGAATCGGGTGATACAAGCGCACTTGATCGATATTATTATCAATCGAGGCTGAGCGACCGCTCAGTCGGTTCCAGTCGAACAGGGTGACTGGAAACGGATTCCATAATAATATCAATACCCCCGTTTTTCGGTTTAGGGGTGTTTCCATGGCCGTTTTCATCGGTTTTCACCCTGGGCCTTGACCGCTCCTTTGGCTATTTTCTCTTCGGACCCGGCATAGATTTCCCCGCCCGGCACGTCCAGGAATTGGGGGATACTTCCGGTAAAAACGCATTGAGCTATGCGCCCTTCGGTTAACAATTCATCTATCAATTGCCATAAATGCCTTTTGGACAACGGTTGAAGCTCCGGACTCAAGACGTGCTTTAACGTAAAGACTCCGTTCGATCTGCCTGTTTTTGTATACGGTTTCTTTTCCGCCGCCGCCGCCGCAATATCCTGTACCAAAACACCTTTTAAAAGGTCGTTGGACATCTTCATCTCTTTGAGGATGTGATCGACCACTTCGAGTAAGCCATATTCGTTTCTGACCATGGTTTTAACGTCGCGGTCGGCCGGACCGTTCGATTTCACCACGGCTCCATGGAAAACCCTGTTGTATGACCAGGGCACACTCATATACCGGCAGACCGTCTTGGCCCGCTCCGCTTCCGTCGGCCAAAGCACGAAGGCGTTTCGCACCCCGTCCACCAAGGCCGTAGTTCCTCGAATCGCCGCCCGAGCCTGTTCCGGTCCTTTGATCTCGTTTCCCTTGCCCGTCTTGCCCATGTGATGGCAGACCACAATGGCCGCGCCCGTCTCCGTAGCCAAAGCCGCCAGTTGACCGGTGACGAAAGCGCCCACCGCCGGGTCCGCGTTGACGTCGGCCATGATGAAGCTGGCCAGAGGGTCAACCACCACAAGTTTCAAGTCCGGAATCGCAACTAATTGGGCCTTGAGTTGCAAAAAATCGGGCGTCACGACCGGCTTGCCGTCCTTGCCCGCTTCCATCAAAGGAAATGTTCCTCCGGCGTTCGGTAGGGGCACGATCATCAGACGGTCGCCCGTGGTATACCGTCTCCCCCCGGGATCGATACCTTCGAGCCGCCTATGGACTTCCTCTTTATCGTCTTCGGCGGTCAGGATGACGGCCGACCCGAAAGTATGCAGCCAGTTCCCCAGAGATTGCGGCCACATATGAGGCGGGGTTTCATCCCAATACGTCGCCACCTTGAGAGCCAGGTCCAGGGTCAACATGCCCTTGCCGGCGTCGCCCATGGCGCAGAACAGGGTGACGGAGGCCATAGGGATAGTGTTGACCACCAGCCATTGGCGCTTCTGGGCCTTCCCCTGGAACGCCTTGTCGATGGTCCAATCGCACAGGCTCACCCCGCAGACGGTTTGTCGCCCGCTCCCCACAAATTTCAAAACTGCGAAACCTTCGGCTACCGCGTCGGCCGCGTCCCACTTAGGAGATTTTCCGGCCGGTATTTCCAGTGTTGAAACGGAGGTTGAGCGTCCCTGTAGGGCCTGGGCCACGTTGTGGGCATACTTCTGCCCGGCCGGATCATTGTCCGGCCAAATCACCACATCCTTGCCGACCAGCGGCGTCCAATCAGTCTTCTCGACCTTCGTATTGGATCCGCCCATGGCCGTGGTCGCCGGTATGCCCAAACCAATCAAGGCGTCGGCGCACTTTTCGCCTTCGACCAGGACAATGCGTTGAGCGCCCAGGATGCCGGGCTGGTTGTAGAGCGGCCTCGGGTCCGGCATGGCTGCCTTATGTCTTACGGCGTCCCAGGGCCGGAATTCCTTCTTGCCGTCCTCGGTGTCGAACCGTTGCACGGTGGCGATCACGTCGCCCTTGGCGTTCTTGTAAGTCCACGATCCGGCCGGCAAACCCGGAGCCGTCGGCGGGGTCTTGGGCGCCTGATAAGGCGTAGGAGCGTAACCGGCCGGCGGGGCCAGACTGAAAAACGTCTCGATGTCCTTGACCGCGGCGCGGAAGTCCTGACCTTTGGTTTTTTGCCAAAGGCTAATCAAATCGCCGCCTTCGCCGGATTCGAAGTCCCGCCAGAGCCCGCGATATTCTCCCGACATGGTAATCTTGAGGGATTTCCCCGGCGTACCGCACACGTCCCCGACCTCGAAATGAGGGCCGTTGACCTTGCCGGCCGGGAAGAGGTAGCGCAGCACATCCTCTGTGCGAGACCTCAGTTCGTGCCTCAGTCGCTCGGTACGTTCCTCGGGGTTGAATTCCTCGATTTCCTCTTGAAGGGGAGCCTTGGCAAAAGATATAAGTTCGCCCATTTAATCCATATCCTGATCGAGATATAGGTCGTCGATCTTGACGCGAGCTTCGGGTGAAAGGGCTTCAATGTCGGCCAGGGAAAATTCGCATTCGCTCAAGTCGCTCCAAACCTGACCGTAGATATACGAACAGAAAAACTTGTCGCGGACCTCGACGCAGGCCAGGCAGGTACGGAACCGGTCAAATCCTTGTTCCCATAAACCGGTCACGTATTCGTATTTCTGACCGGGCAAAATGGGCTGGTAGCATTCGTTGCATTTGTGCTGTTTGCGAGCCTGGATTATTTGTTGGTTGAAAAGGCGTGGTGGATTGTCGCCGTAATCCGTATCTATGACGCACATGGTTCGGCCTCCCGTTCGTTTAAAAGCGATTCGACCGCCAATTCCAGTTTGAAAAGTTCGCGGGTGCTCAGGTTCGGCAAAATTTCCAGCACATTGGCGATGCCATAGTTGGACTGATAGTCTTTCTGGGCCAGAAATTCAGTGAACGTCATAGGGTCTATTTCCCAAGTCTTCCGCCCTTTGGTCGCCGGAAACCGGCCGGCCTCGATCCAGCGGTAAATGGTCGTGACCGTCACCCCCGCCTGTCTCGCCGCTTCTTCAACCTGCATCCGTCTTACCTCCAGCAAATATCCTGGTAGTCGCAGTAGGTACACAGATAGAAATCGGACTGTTGGGCTACCCTGGGCAGCCACTCGCCCGCTTCGCTGGCTTGAATGATGTTGACCGCCCGGTCGCTCAACCGTTGGGCTTCGGCCGGGTCGAACGGAACCAGTTCTTCGTAAATATCCATGGTGTCGCTGTTGATCGCCGTGAACACGCCCGGATTGTCGGAGAGGTTCAGATAGGCTTGATAGAGCGCCATCTGGCCGCAGTATTCCGGGGCGCCCTTGAGCTTCTCTTTGGCAATCCTTTTCCAGGATTTCGAGCCCAGGGCCTTGCATTCCCACAGCGCCGGATACTGGTAAATGGCCGGCCCGCCGACGAAAACACCGTCGCAGAATCCTTTCAGCTTCCCGCCGGCCACGGCGAAACCGAATTGCTTGCCGTACTGATCGTGGGTCCGCAGGATAAACCCGGCCTTACGAAGCCACCCGGCCATCATATCCTCGAAGATATGGCCTCGTGCGAAGATGCGAAGGGTTTGACCGCTAAACGCGGACCCTTCGCCCTTCGAGGTCCGTAGATATTCGTATTGAATGGCCCTGACGCACTCATGGCCCAGGCGCGAAGCGCCTATGGCATGGTAGGTCTTGGGGGGCAATTTGGCGTTCTCGTTCTCGAGAGCCTGGTCAATGGCCCAGACCAGTTTTTCCCGGGTGGTCTGCCGGGCGAAGGACATGCCGGTCATATCGGCAACTCCCGGATGATCGGCACTCCGGCCGGAGCTTTCTTGACGAACACAGGGACACCCGCGGTTTGGCAGTCCTTGATGATTTCGTGGAACCATCCTGTTTTCGCCGGGCGGGGTCGGGAACAACCGGTTTCTTGGCCAACGATAATCCAGTTCAACACCGGGACGTCCAATTCGCCAGAGCCGTCTCGATAACTCTTCGTATTCAGCGGACTCCAGTTCGGCTCGCCCGTATTCTCAGGCCAGTACTTTGTCCTAAAGGCTATCGGGGACAGTATTGGTTCGATGCTGGCATATAAAATCGCATGGGGTCCGATAAAATTACGTATGGTTCGCATATAACGAACACGTTCCTCATACGTATCCTGATTTTCCATCGTGCAACCCAGCCACACGTTTCCGGCCCCGGCCCGCGCCGGTCGTGAATAATATTTCATCCATTGGCAATCTTCGGCGAAACCCTCGTCATCGTATTTGTATTCATCCGCCACGCCGATCGCTTCAAGGTCCTCACGGGTATCGGCTTGACTGGCCACGGGGCACTCACGGTAATCGCATTCCTCACCGGTTATTTGGCAGACGATTTCAACGTCGGGGTGGGCCTCATAATCGGCATCCACATACCCGCACTCATCCCGCATCAAAATATCATCATAGTGTCGATAACCGCCGAGCTTAATAAAATGAGAGCTTCGCTCGGTCCAGCCGAATTCGCGTCGATATGCCCGTTCTCTGATATATTCCAACATCCGTTCCGGCCGTTTGGTTAAAACCATGAAAATATGTTGAGGGTTTGCCCACATAACGTCCCATACCTGGTCGATGAAATCGAAAGGCACGTCTTCATGGAATATATCGTTCCAGATGCTCCACGCCTGCGGTTTTTTGGCGTTAAATTGTTTGATTCGTTCGAGATGGGTTATAATATTGCCATTGAAAGGCCAAGGCTGGTTTCCGAACCTCTCAGCCATGGCTTCAGACCAGCAGTTACGACAACCCGGGGAGACATGGGTGCAGCCGCCGATCAATGTCGCCCCACGATCCCAATACATGCCCTTATCTATTCGGTCAAACATCAGATATCCTTTCTTTTCACCGGCAAGATGTCGAGTCGCCTTATTCTAATTTCGTAGTCCCCGATAGATTTGTTCCCATAGGTGACACCGTCAATGGTGAAGGTTGTAACCTCCGCGTTGCTTTCATGGGCCAAAGCCAACAGAACCACGGCCGCCGCCATAAAACCGCCGGATTGATAATCCTTGGTTTCTTTTTTAAAAATCGTGGGGACCATCAATTTAATGGCACGGCCAATTGACGCATCGTCCCATTCAAAAATTGAACTGGACGCCTTTTCCTCATCGGTTAAAACAAGTTCAGCCATTGGCCACCTCCACCGGTCGAATCATGTTGTTCTGGCCAACGGCCTGCTCTTCGCTCCACCAGCGAATTTTCTTTTCGTACGCCATGGCGCAGCCGATCTCGTCGCATGTGCTGAGACCGATATAACCGTTCACGTCCAACACCAGAATTTCGTCAGACAGTTTGATTTTTTCGAAGTGCAGATGATCCAGGGCGATTTTCGTTTTCATCCATTCCGTATGAGATAGGTGGCCAAACAATTCCGGGTCGGAATGGGTAGCACAACCGATCGTGAAGACCATATTGCCTTTCAGGGTTTCTTGAAACATCGCCAAGGCAAAAACGTCTTTAATTTTCGTGGAACCACATAACGTAACCACCTTGGGAAAGCATTCCAGAGGACACCATTCCGGCAGCGGATGCCCGCCATGCCGTTCCAGGTATTCGGCCGTGACTCTGCCCCGGTCAAGATCGGTTATGACCGGCACGGTCCCATCCGGTTTCCGCACCTTCGGGTGCCCGCAAGTGGCATGAGCGCCGCCGCAAATCGAATGGAACCAAAAACACGGATCGCAGGTTTCGAGATGAAGAATTCGAGTCATGCTTTTTCTCCTGTTAATAGAAAATGGTGCCATTTGACACATTCGATCGCGTTGCGCTGAACGGCTTCTTTGAATTCGTTGATCGACCTATAACCTGCTACCTGCTTCAACATGAAATACGGTATCTCGTTGTCCCAAACGTAGTTCAGCGCCTCGGAAACGATCTCTTTAATAGAATCGTCCATCTATTTGCCCTCCGGTTTGCAGGTTTTTCCATACTTCACCCACATCTCGCGCAGGTCGGCTTGCAGGCCGCCCAAATAGGCCCTGGGACCGCTCGGGCCTTGATCGACGTCAGCCAACAATCGTTTCTGGTATTCCCGGGCGTTCACCCGAATGATGGTCGCCATTCTGATTTCTTCGTCGGGCAATTCAACCGACCGCAACCAGTCAATCAGGCGCTCGATATCCGGCGGCCAAACGCAAGCGCAGTTGACTGCGGCTTTGATCACTTCCACAACTTCAAGGCCCATCCATTTCTCGGGGGGCAGACTGATAAGTCCAGCGGCTTTTAGAAACTGACCAAATCTGGCCAGGTCTACATTGTGTTTACTGATGTTATTGGATGGGGATGTCATTTGTTTTGCTCTATCGCGGCTTTACTTTGGAAGACGTAACGAGCATGATCTAAGTTTCTGTATTGTTGGGAGGTCATAACCGACCACGTCGCATGGTCTATGGATATCTCCACACTGGTGCCGCGCCAATGGTGATCCAGCCAAGAGGGCGCGACGATGCTTAGGTCATCCCTTCCAATTTTTTTTGCCAAGGATTTCGGATACAGGAGATTATTGTTGGGCCAAATATATATGGAATATCTGGGGGCGGCCATCATTTGTTTGGTTGTCTGTCCAGATTGTCTATCCATTCTTTACTTGCTCCCGTTCGTGCCCCACACTACAAGCAATATGCAAGGTTCGCGGATGCCCGTTGATTATCCGAATGACGTGTTTATTGCCCCATAACCGGCGTCCGCAGGCCCAACAAAATTTAGTGGGTTTGTAGTTTTTAACTGGATCGTTTTCGTTCATCTTCCCGAAACCTCCAACATTCGCGGCACAGACTTTTTACCCGCCATAACCGATCGAAGTTTTCCTCGGCCGCCCGGAGCGTCCGGCCCTGTTCCGCCTTGCAGGCGTCTCTTGACAGCCGCCGATCGTCCGGGCATGTGACCAAGGAACGGGTCATGCGGGCTTGGCTTCTTCTTCCGCCTCTCCTCGCATCCCCGCCAGAACCTTATCCAATTCCAGGCTTCGAAGTTGCATGGCCTGGTCCTGGAACTTCCGGGAGAGAACCGAGGGGCGAATACCTGTGATATGAGAGAGTTCATGGATTACCAGGGCAACCATGGTGATGGCCTGACCGGTCGGGGAGGCCGGACACAACGTGTCATGGTTACGCATCGTCTCGATGGCAGCCTGCGGATTGTCCGGGTCGATCTCGATATGTTTACTGCACCAGAGACACATGGCGGCGCGGCGATTGTCCTGGGCGCATTCGCCGGCCTGTTCGTCCACTTGTTCCTTGATCTTTTGGACTTCTTCGCTCATTTGCGGTTCCTTTTCCGGGCCTGCTTGGCCCTTTTTTGGGTCTTGGTGCGTTGACGGCGTTCGGTTTTGGAGATTTCCGAGACGTATCGTTCCCGTTCAATTGGGACCTTACCGCCAGAGCGCCCGGTCGATATCCATTCGATGTAGTGTTTCAGAATCATGGTTTTCTCCTTATTTTTGTGTCGCCATGACGACGGTAGGCGGTTGGTCGGCGTCCCGCAGAATGACCACGGCATAGTCGTTGATTGATGCGGGCGCCTTTTGGTTCCGAACAATTATCGTGGCCGAGCCCCGCACGTTCTGGATGACGGCCGAGTCCCACACGTTCTTGATGACGGCCGAGCCCCCCACGTTCTGGATGACGGCCGAGTCCCGCACGTTCTGGATGGTGGCCGAGTCCCGCACG
>Ga0209416_1000970_pt1 | contig 23308 bp, 34 predicted proteins | sample RifGroF1_FD_184001 | JGI IMG/M metagenome (GOLD analysis project Ga0209416, IMG submission 184001) | Groundwater microbial communities from Rifle, Colorado, USA - Groundwater F1 (SPAdes) (version 2) | ecosystem: Environmental > Aquatic > Deep subsurface > Groundwater | place: Rifle, Colorado...
ATCCCGCCCCAAACCACTAACCCAAGTCCGTTGGGCGGCTCCCTTATAGCCAGAAGGAATTGCAAATGGTAAACGATCCGCTTGATGTGGTTTTTGAAACGCCCGAAGAGTCGTTGGCTCATTATCTCCGCGCTATGCCGAAGTCTCTTATTCCCGTGTTTGAGCGTGAGTTTATGCGCCGCCCAACTACGGGTGCAGTGGATTTGGGGGATTCGTCCGCTCTCGGGGATGGTCAGCGTTCCAGAGTTTTATCGGCTGGTCAAGGCGAGTCTCATCCCGCCCCAAACCACTAACCCAAGTCCGTTGGGCAGACCATGAGCAAACGTATTCAACCATCATGTTCAAAGTGTCGAAACAAATGGGCCACGGAGTATTCCATATCTGGTTATAGTCCGTCACTTTTGAAATGGCACAATGTTTCTATGGTTCGATCAACTGGCGATGGTGTTATTTTCCGTTGTGGCAATTGTGGGCATGAGTGGCGGTCTTATTCCAAAAACGCCATGCGTATCAAACGCATCTGCCCAACAAAGCGTGGACCCGACAAAAACTAGAGTCGGGCAAAATTATCAGGTTCGGCATTCCCCGTTTTTGCGGGTTACGCAAACCGTTCGGCCTCTGCCGAGGAAAGGCAACTCTTATGTTATTAGAAATAATTCGCGAAAGTTTGATCTTGCAGTGGATTGTACTGTTGTTTGTAATAGTTCCCCTGTTTGTCCTGGTGGGCTGTTTTGTGGTGTGGCTTTTTGCAAAAGCAGGATCACAACATGCCCGCGATCTTGGATGGCCCGAAGAAAAAATCCAAGAATGCGAATCGGTCAACACGTCATCTTTTGGCGCGGCGTTGCGTGAAACATTCAGAAAATGACGCCGAACATTGCGTGGTTCGGACAGGTGGTGGGCTTCGCGGCGCGGACAGTTTTTCCAACCCCGCCACCACCTGCCGCACACGCTTGCCGTTAGAAAGCAGGTGAAAAATGAAAGCACTTTTTATGGCTCTTGTTGGAATACATTTGATGGCGACTGGCGTGGCGTTGTATTATGACGAAGACGAATCTGCCAAATGGTTCTTTTTGTCGGCGTGTATCTTTGCTGTCGGTATTGCTTTCTAACATGAGGTTCGGCGCTTCGTGGCGCAAGGAGTAAAACGTGGAATATCATGTTGTCGTAAGTGAAAGTTCCCTTGAGCTTGCAACCATTGTAAATCAATACTTGGATAAGGGATGGGGCCTACAAGGTGGCGTAACAGCGTGTCATGCAGAAAATGATGCGTATCTCAATCATGTTTTCGCCCAAGCCATCACGCGCCCAACATCGGGCGCAGTGGATGGCGGGGAGGGTGCGGGTTTACCGGCTTCCACCCCCGAAGCGAATCCTGCTCCCGAAGTTTCATCTCAGCCCACCCACCACCACTAACCCATGCCGTTACGAATTGCGGATCCCGCTCCTAAGTTTGCGTTCTTCAAAATGTGCTTGCAGAATTTGGTACGCAGACGTACCGCCTGCTTCACAGCCCTTTCGAATGATCGCCGCATACCGCCACTGCGCCTCACGTATTGACCAGGCGTTGAAGAAGCGTGGAATGGCAGGCGTGGTCACTTCGCTGGTGCCATCCAGTCGAATAAGCAGGCGTGCCCAGATTGTGTGTGTCCAATGGATCTCGAGTAGGGCATCAGGGGAATCGTCATAGAGCTTGAAGATTTGATTGCCGAATTTGTACGTGAGTGGGGTCATGGGTTGTCTCCTTTCAAAAGACAGGGGGGGGGATAAAATTTATGATCCTAATATTGCATCTATCACACCGACATAATTTGCGGCTGGAATGTCAAACAAAATACCAAATCGGGTTGGTGTCCATGACGCGGTTGAAGTGGCGGAGGATGCCTGCAACGCCTGAACTGGCGCGCCCTGCCAGGGTATTGTTAAATAAGTATGGGCCCCCCAAGAACTATGTAGTGTGCCATTTTTGTAGGCACGGATACCATAAAGCATGGGTATTGGTAACGCGCTTCCCTGAACGGTTGCTACTGCGCCGCCGCCAACCCGTGTACGAATTGTGCCTTTTAAGTCTCCAGATAACAACCACTCAAAATAATTGTTGTCTGAGCCATCGTCCGCGCGAAAGCCAATAAAAGATGACGCGCCGCCAGTTATCCACCCGCAAATACAATAGATGGACACGGACGGGATGGTGGACGAATACAAAAACGCGCGAAGTGCGGCTGAATGCGAGAGGCGCATTATAGATGCGTAGGTTGTAAAATCGACCGTCGCGGGTGTGCCAAACGGTGCGCCTGCCCAGGCGTAGCCAGTGGGGATTGTCGTATCATCAAATCCCTGGTTGATTGGAAAGCCATTATCGCGCCTGGTTTTCAGTGTGGCTTCATCGCCATTGATTTGTGGTTCATGCGTATGCAGGGTTGTTTGTCCGCCGTCTGTCAGATCGGTCGCATTTGCCGCGCTCATGCTGGATAGTGTTAGATAGACACTATTCAGGGATGTTTGAATGATGGTGGAGAATTCTGCCAGTGTTTGCTTGATCCATTCGCCCGCGCCTGAGCCGACCTGTACGTCATTGGCGGCGGTGGTGACGGGGACGCTAATTACTGACCAGCCTTTATTTTGTTTGGCGTATATGAGGCCGTCATTGGGAGGTACGTCAGGATTGCCTTCTTGCCACTGAAAATCTTTTATTGTTTGCTTCCACGTGGGTGATTTTGAGTTGTTAAATTCTTCAATGAATGAAAGAAACAGGATACTACTGTACCCATTTACAGTTACTTTTTCGCCCTGTTCCAAGGCCAGATTTGGGTATTGTTCATATGAAAAATGTCCGCCTTCGTCTTTGCCAAGTGTATCTGTTGCTTGTGGGGCTGAGTGGTAGCCTATATTTTCAATGGCTATGTTTTCAGGAATGGGTAGTGGGTAGTATTCAAGAAAATAGACGCGCTCAGTATTGTAGGCATAAATTGCTCTGTGTTTGTGGACTGGTGTAAATAGAGACCTTCTTTCTGGAAGCGTGATCGCGCTGGCGGCCTCTTCGGTTTCAGTGCGATAGAATGAGTGAGAAAGAAAAATGCCGGTTGATCTTGCAAAAACATTACCGCGTAATTTACGTATTAGGAATTGTTCTAATTCTTTGATTGAGTTGAAGTATGTATCTCGTTCTAATATTAGCCACGTGTCCGCCCATGTGGTCATATCGGGGTCATAGGTAACTGTTGTGGAGTAAGGTGTGAGAGCTTCAACGAAAATATCATACGCCGTAAGTCCTGTAGCGATTTTGACAGGTGCGTTTGGCAAGGCGTTGGCTGTGATAAAAGTTAGGCCATCTTTGCGAGTACACGTTTCAATAAAAAATATGGCGGTTGTGACAAGATAATCTGTTTCACTTATATTTAGGCCGCGCTTGAAGGTGATTTTTGTAAGCGGGGCGAAATCAACTTCTGAATTGATTGTTGCTGAGAAGGATAAGTTATCCCATTTGTAGAAGATTAGGTTGTAGGTGGTTGTGTCAGAAACGATTTGCAGTATCGGAATGCCCGTTCCTGTGGCCATCGCGGCGGCAAGTGTGGAGTTGATAGTGAGCATTTATTGTGTCCATCCATGCCATTCGTCATTCCAGGCGCGCGTATCTGGTTCGCTGACGGGGACTTGTTCGGCGGCCATTTTGGACAAACCCTTTTCGAATAACTCGCGGTACTTTTTAGCGGCGTCGGCATAATTATCGCTGACGTTTTTATTGTAATTATTGGCTTCGAGACGTGAGACCGAACGGATGATACAGGCGTGATAGGCCGCGCCCATGACAAGAGTGTTGTCATGAATAGCCTGGACGGTGCTGGAAGTTTGGCTGTCGAGGCCGTTGATGGTATGCGGTTGGGTGTATCTGACGACAAGCGTTCCGCTGGCTTCGGCTTCGCGCAGGCGGAAGAACACGCGCGCATCTTCGGTGTAGGCGTCGTAAGTGAGTGGCTCGTCATCTTCGCCGTCTGCGTCTTGCTTTAGCACGTCCAGCACGGCAATGGCTTCGGTGTCGAAGTCAGTGACTTCATACTCTTTCTGATCGGCGATCACGGTCACGAGGTCGCCGGCGTGGATCGGTGCGCGCTCATTGACTTCCATCAGTGCGGCGCGCAAGGCGGCTGTTATGAGCGCATCGGAGAAGTACGTGGCGGCGGTGTCGCTGAGCGCGGCCTGGGTATTGTCGATCAGGGTTGCAAGAGTTGCTGTCATCAGGCGGCCTTTCTAGGTGTGATATGGGGTGAGGGGTACATAAGACCTGTTTGAATACTACATCGCGCCTTGCCCTTGCTACTTTTGGTAGCAAGGGATTACAGGGACGGGTTGCGGGAGGTCAACCCGTCCCTGCGTAGGCGCATGGTCAAACACGCAGGTTTGACCCTACTTGACCGCGCTCTTGGTGATGAAACGCAGAACCAGATTGACCACGGCGATCAGCACGGCGGCCAATTCGCTGGTGTTGGCGTCGGGCTGGTAATCGGTGAACCCGAAGAAGCCGGCCAGCGCTACAACCACGAACAGGGCATTGAACCAGAAGGTTTTGGACTGATAGAACGGTTTACTTTCCATGCGTTACTCCTTTTTCTTTTTGGCTTCCTTGACCGGGGTGCGGTCAAAGGTGAGTTTTCGGCCATCTTCGAATACGATGATGACGGCCTCGTCGGTCTCGCGCCAAGCGAGCGGGTGCGGGTGTGGGACTTTCTCGGTGGTGGCTTTCTTTGCCAGTTCGAGAATGAGCGGGGGGATGACGATCTCTTCTTTCATGGCGTCACCTATAAGCGCGCGTCGAAGTTTGCAACCGCGCCGAGGATATCCACTGTGCTGGTGGCCGCGGCGACAATGGTGAGAGTGGCGATGAGTTCTTCATCGTTCTCGATGTAGAACGGCGTGGTGACGGTGAGGGTCAACTTGTGCTCGTCCACATCGGCGGCATCGGTGGCGGCGGCTAGGTCTTGCGTGGCGGTGATGGTGGAAACCACCGCGTCTGCGCCATCTGCGCCGCGCTTGATTTTGGTCAGTGCGGCGGTGATGGAAGTACAGGCCGCAACCAGGACTTCATAGTCAAATTCGATGGACTTGATCTGACTGCCCTTTTGCGGCACACCTGATGCGTCCACCCCTGAATTGCTGGGAATGGGGATCGGGACGTAGACCACGGAGGTATCGGCGGCGGCGGCCTTGTGTTTGCAGATCGTGCCGGCCACCTGGCCCGCGACTTCTGTCCAGGTGCCGGTGATGGGCATCATGGCGGTGGGCGGGATGTACTGAGACATGTGCGTATCGTGAACGTAACCCATAGCAATACTCCTTCGATGTGTTCGGGTTGGAACACAGGGACTAAATTCCGTAGGGGCGAACACATAGGTTCGCCCCTACGGATGGATGTGAATTACGCGACGTTGTTTTTGGCGAGCGGCATGTCGTCGGCTACGCCGACGGTAACGAACTGGCGCACCTTCAAGCGGCTCTCGTCGTTGGCAAACATGGCGGGATCCATATCGCTCGAGGCCGAGAAGATTTGCGGCAGTACGCCGAAGATTTCGCCGAGCATCACGCCAGGGCGAAGTTTCGGGTCAATGGCCGCCGCCCAGTCGGTGGCATCGGTCCAGTCGGGAACTTCAACAGGATCAACTTTGCCGCCGTAGGAAGGCAGGCCGACCGGTTCGATGGCGTTGGTGTTGGCTTCATGGCGTGGAATGAACAGCGCATCGGCTGCCGCTTTCAGGTCGGGCGGGACGAGGCAGATCGAGGGACGTAAACCCTGCGGCTTGCCGAGGCCGTAGTAACCCGAGGCGTTCTTGACCATCAATTTCTTTTTGGCCATGGCCGTTGAGACCGCGTTCCAGGCGGTGTAATCCGTGCCGAGGGCGGTCGTTAGTAGGTTGAGATGGCCGCCTGCGGTGGTTTGCGCGGTGGAGTTGAACAACGCGCCGGTGTCGGTCATGGTTGGACCTGCGCCGCTGGACTGGGTGAAGATTGCCGCCACCTGTTCGCTGATGTTGCGGATACCCGCCAGCGCGGCTTCGCGCGGCATGCGGGTAAAGGCGCGCAGGTCATCGCGCAACACGGCTTCGATGGTGAGCGGGATATAGCCGCCGTACTTACCCCACTCGGAAGTTTCCTTCACGTCCCCGATGGGCAACTCGAGATATTCGCCGCGTTCGGCAACCGTGGGCAGGCTGGCGATGGTGCCGGTGCGCACCCAGGTAACCGTGTTCAGGTTGGTGAAGTGTTCGACGGTGACGATCTTCTTCCACCAGCCGTACACAGACTCAAAGTCAGCCCAGGCCTTGACCAGCATCTTATTCATGACATTGGCGACAATGCCGGGGAAATTGGCGGTGACCAGGGCGAACTCGGCATAGTAGCCGCCCATGAATTGCTGATCGCCGGTAGCCATCAGGTAGGCGTCCTGGATGCCGCGCAAGCGATGCACTTTGACCGCCGCTTCACCGGGTTCGCGCGCCATGCCGAACATATCTTCGACGGCCAGTCGGAACTGATCGGTCGAGGAGTACATCGCGCCGATGCGCCCGGGTCCCTGAATGGAACCGGGGGCGGTGAGCGCGGAGACTTCTTCACGCGCTTCCCCGATGGCCGCAGACAATTCGGCCGGCTCGAACTTGTGGTCTTCGAATTGCTTGCGAATGCGCGCTTGCGTGACGGTCGGTAGGCGACTGGCGGAGAGACCCACGTCGAGTAGGTGACCGGAGAGCGCGGCCAGAGTCTTGTCGGACTCCTGTAACTGCGCATCCAATGCCTGCTGGCGTTCGTGCGCGCCGAGTAATTCTTCGGCGGCGGCGCTATTGGACTCGAGTCGCTCCTGGAGGGACGGCTCGACGATCTCACCCTCGACTTCGGATACTTCCTGCGTTTCGGGATTGATCACTTTCACTTTCGCTTTCTTCTTCATTTGACCTCCTTTGGTCAAGGGTTGAGACGCGCGGGGCGCGTGGGTAACGGCGGGAGCGCCGAATACTTCGAGTTTATATTCCTGCAATTCGGATAGGATGCTCGTACCATCAACTGCATTTGCGTTGACGGCTGACGTTTCTTTGCCGACTGGATTGGTGAATATGAGTGTGCAGGTTTTCTTTCCGTTCAAGGTATCGTACTGCCGGCCCGGACTGTGGGGACAGGCAAGCCAACTTGAATTGCAGATGGAGCAGATCACGTCATCTTGAAACCAGCCGATGGAAAAGCGGTCAATGCGGCCCTCGACCAGGTCGGTCATGCCGCGGCGAGTGGTGAGGCGGATCGTTTGGAGTATCCATTCGCCTTCAAAGCGGCTGGCCGCGATAGTTCCGTCACGCGCGCCGATGTCGTAGGTGTCGTGATTGCGGAGGAATGGCTTGCCTTCGAAGGAGGCCGCGAAGGCCGGCATATCTTCGGCTTTGAAGGTGTAATGATTGCGGTTCGGCTGTGTGCCGAATACGCGCGCATCAAAATCAAGATGCTCGATTTCTCCGCTCTCGATCTTTGGTAGGATTTCTGCGCGTGCCGGAAGTTCCAGGCGTTCATTGATTGGCACAGAAAACAGAACTGGCATTATTTTTTTAGTCATTGGGACTCCTCATCTTGATTGGGTTCTTGCGGTTCGGGATCGGGTGGCGGCGCGATTTCCGCCGTCTTGACCAGCGGTTTCTTTTTGATGTTTGGCGTCTTGTCGTCCCAGACTTCGGCGAAGGTCTTATAGACCAGGCGCATGAATTCTTCTGGCTGGATGGCGTCACGGTCGAACAGGTCGGCGAGATTGGGATACGCGCGTCCGAGCGCCAGGGCGAGCGTGGCGTTATCGCGTTCGGTAATGTCGGGACCTTCGACCCAAATCTTGGCGGCGGGATTTACCTTGCCGCCCGCGCGCTGGCGGACTTCGACGGCCACGCGTGCCAGGTCTGCGATGATCTCGAAGAAGTCGCCCTGCTCTTCTTCGAGCGTTCGGAAAGTTGGCGTACCTGCCGCTTCCGCGGTGGTGCGGGTGCTGCCTTCGGGTTCTGCGAACCAATGCATCGGAAAGCCTACACCGCTCAGGATGTGGCGCTTGATCGCCTGTCCGTCTACGCTGGCATCGAAGGAGTCGAGTGCGGCTGACAGGATGCCCCACGCTTCGCTTTCGCTGGTAACGAGTACGCTTCCTGGTTTAGGAGGATTGGCATTGAGTTGTTTCTCGCGATTTTTGCGCTCGGTTTCGCTGGCGTACTTGCCGCGTACGATGTACATAAATGCGTTGCGAAAATGATTGAGGCGTACGCGGTCTTCGAGCCAGGTAGAGAAGCGTCCAATCCAGACCAGCAGAGGAGGCAGGTCGCCTTCGCCCCAGGATGAGCCGACCGGCTGATTACTTGCAAAGTGCAACATGAAGGATGTCTGATCCTTGTTTGGGTCATAGGCTTCGTAAAAGTCGGAGCCTGTGGCGTCTTTGGTGTAGCGGATTTCCTGCTCGATGTCATTCTCGGCGGTGAGGATCTCTTCGATCTGCTCGGCCGGCACGGCGCGGACATAGGACATGCCATTATCCGTGACCGTGAACAGAAAGAACAAGTTACCTGTACGCGTATCTTCTTCCTTCCAGCGTTTCAAGTTTTTATGGAGTTTATTGAGATGGTTCTTTGTCCATTCGTTGATGAATTTTTGCGTTGCTTCGTCATCGCACTTGATCTCGATGCCTTTACCGATGATGAAGGAACGAATAAGGCGCACGATACGGCGTGCGATAGGAGAGACGCGCCAGGCGCGCAGGGATTCGGAGAAGATTTTTTTCCTGTCCCACGAATTGCGATCGGTGTAATTTCCTGATAGGCCGTTTGGGAAGAAATTATTATCCGTGATGGGAGAAACGGCAAGCGCCATCTCGAGCGCGTCGTTTGCGTTGGAGAGTTGGCGTTTCAGGCTTGAGATTGTCTCGCGTTTTTGTGGCATACGGTACTCCGATATTTTTCTTAGGAAACTCCTAAGTTCCGGTAGGTTCTCAGAAAACGGCGTTTTGGGCTTCGAGAAATTCCTGGACGTTGAACGGCGGTTCTTTGAAAGTTGTGTACTCGAAGTTTTGTTCGGTCGCAGACTGCGGCACAGTGGGCTTTGTTCAACGAGCGCGCGCCTGTAGGGTAACAAATTTTTCGTCACGCTTTATGTAGATCACCCAGGGCGATTGAAGCGGATTTTTGAAAGCCATATCAATAATTCTTGTCCATGCTTTCGAGCGGGTCGGGATAGTTGATGACGGTGGTCTCGAACGAGAGCGACCATTCCAGCGCATCGAGCGCGGCGGTGAGAGAGTCGGCCAGGACAAAATCATCGTGAACGAGTTGACCGTCTGGCGCGCGTGTGCCGTCTTTGACGCCCCAGCGCATGGTGTGCGCTGGACCCGGTAAGATTTCGCTTTGGCACTTGCTATATTGAACGCGGACTTCATCGCTCGGATCGCAATCGCGAAAGCGGCCTGTCTCGATGATGGCGAGATAGCCGTATCCGATTTCCGATTTTGTTTGTTGCGTGAACTTGATTGGGAGGACGCGTGTTGGGAAGGCTTTGTCGAGTAGCGCCCAAAGGCCCTCTCCTACTCCGGTGGCGTCAATCACAAAATGCTGTGGCCGCCACTGCTCGCCGTAGGCTTTTATCTTGCCAAAGACAGATAGGTGATTGAGTCCTTGCCAGGCCTGACGTTGTATGACGCGGTAGGTTGGCTTCTGCAAGGTTTCGAGCGTGGACATATCAATTTCTACAATAGAGAGCGTGGTACTGTCTCGGCCCGGATTGCCCATGCCGTCGAGATTGAGCATGGCTTCATCCATGCCGGCCACGTCCACGAGAAAGGCATACAGACGGCCTTCGATGGGACTCTCCTGCCTGGGCTGATCGCCATGCATGAGCGCCAGCCGGCCAGCGTTGAACATTCCGACTTGCGCGTCTATCTCTTCGCAAAAATACTGTGTCTTAACGAGTGGATGCTGACGGCCTTTCTCAGCGACGACGCGGTCAACGTGAGCGCCGTAAGCGGGAATCAGCGTGCGCACGTCATCGGCATTGAACTGGAACAAGCGGCGGATGCCGTCGCGTTCCTGTTCTTGTTTGGCTATCTCAGCCTGGCGATGAAGGAGTGTATCTTTTGTCCAGACTGTGCCCCAGAATACGCGTGTGGCGTTGGTGGCCGCCGTCATGGGGTCGAAGTCTTTATCGAACTTGGAGATATCCACATCCTGCGCTTCATCCACGGAGAGAAGCAGGTCTGCGGTTGCGCCAACGACTTTAGCGGCGGGGTCTGCCGAAAAGAATTGCAAGCGGGAGGCATGGAACTTGAAGATAAAACCTGAGGAGGCTTTCCATATCCCGCGCGCAATCGGTGAGCGGTCGAGAGAAGCGCGCACCCTGTCCATGGCGTTGATCGTCTGTGGTTTGAACGTAGGCGAGACTGAGACGATGCGCCCGCCCTTGCGTGCGTAGCGGAACATGAGCCAGGCTTGGATGTGGGATTGCAATTCGTTCTTGCCGCTTTGGCGGGGAAAGACGACGACGAAGGTCAGGCCGCGATTGTTGATTACCGAGTCTATGATGGCGCGTGAGACGGCTTCCTGGTAGGGGCGTAGAGTGATTCCATTTGTGCGCGCCCAGTTGATCGGTCCGCGCCAGACGGTTTCCTTTATTCTGCGTTGCAGCGAGTTATTCGAGAGTGCCTGGGTCACTTGGATCTGCTCCCATGAGCAATTGCTCGATGGCTTCGGAAAGGTTGGTGAGTTTGCCTGAGACAATGGCGATCGTGCGATCGCACCCATTGGCGGCGGTGACGGCAATGGAAATGGAATTGGCGCATTTGCAGAGTTGATCTATGTCATCCAGGCGATTGAATTTGTTGTAAAGTGTTTCGATTACATCATCGAGATAATCGCGTCGTCTGGCGGGACCGTCGTCCCCTTTGCGGCCTTCCGTGACGGTCGCAATTTGCTTTTGCGCCCAAAGTCCATGTTTGCGCGCGTTCTGATTGCCTGGCTTCCCGCCCTTTGCGCCTGTGCCTTTGGATTTCTTCGGCTTGGGTTTGGATTTCTTGACTGTCATAGTGCCAGTTGAATAAAGAACATGATGAGAGTGACGAGCGACAACCCTCCCCCTCCGATAGAAAGTGATAGTAAGAGTTTGAATTGCGCGGCAATGGCCAGGAGTTCCTTCATCTCGGTTTCGAGTTGTTGGAGCCTGCGTTCATGCTGTGTGATGGTGAGTTCCACGGCTTTATTCAATGGACAATGGTCGCAAATGTTGAGGTCTGGCGCTGATTGTGTTGACATAATTCTCCGCCCTGTGACCCGCTCCCCTATTTAACAGTCAGCCCGACCGCATGGGGAGCGGGTCGGGCTGAGTCGTAATGTATCATGGAAATTGTGACAGCGCAAGGAATTCTATTCTATTGTTCCTGCTTTCTCCTTAGTTGAATCAAAGTAAATTTATTTGTTTTTGCTTGTCGATGATGGCGCTGAAATAATTCCAGTCGCCGTCTTTTTCTTTTTGCGGTGCGTTGTTTATGTGCCATGGCCAGTACTTCAAGATGGTACTCCATTCCAGCAGGGACGGCTCAGATTTGAACCGTCCAATTTTGAGCAGGATCGTCTGGTCGATATCGGCGGTGATCGAGATGTTGAGTCCGCGCTGTAATGTGATGTGGACGGGAACAGTGGCGGCGGCCTGGGCAAGCAGGATGGCGTTTTTTAGGCGGGTTGTCAGTGGGGCTATTTCTGTTGGAGGGCGAATGTGCTTAGGCATTGTCGATTTCCTTTTTGAATTCGGCCTGGATGATCTGGTCTCTGCGCGCCTTCGGCAGGTTCCACCACCATTCTTTGAATGCTGGCAGGGATGGACGCGCGGAGCGCGGGCGTTTGGGATGGACCGGCAGGAAAAGTGCTTTGCGTTTGTCTTTGCTGGCCGGCTCGATGCCGTATACCAGCAGGTTGTAAACGAATTTCCGATTTACGCCGCGTGCTTTCTCAACGGCGCGGACGCTTCCGAGTTTTTGGTAGAGCGCAATGAGACGCTCGGGGGCGAGAGGACAAAACGTGGTGATGGGTTTGTTTGTCATTTTGCCATTTTCCTAAGCGTGGGAGGGACGCGTTTCTCGGTCTCGACCTTCAGCTCGACGTAGCGCGTTGCGAGAAGTAGGCAGTAGTCCCAGCCTGCGTCGCTGTAATCGTAGAGTTCGGACAGGCGGACAAAAGCCACGCCCTGCGTCCATTCGGCGGGGTCTGTGACCAGGCAGGCGGCTTCGTGGCGGAAAAGTCTCACCATATGGACTATGCGCGGTCGCGGCGGTAGCGTGGCGGGCATTTGTATCATCTTGATTGGCGGGGAGATTACTTTTCCCCCGCTTACGTGAGACTGCCAGGGTTCGGGCAATGGTTCGGACAATGTTCGTGAGGATTTGTCGCTCATTGTGTGCAACCTTTCAGGTAGCGGGAATGGACGTAACCTGTCCAGTTTTCGAAGGTGACGAGTCGCCAGGCTCCTACTTCGGCCTGCACGGTGACGCGGTTTCCAGCGTGTAACCAGTTTAGCAAGCGCGCTTTTTCATTCGGTCCGGCTCGGAGATTGAGCGTGGTTGTGACCTGGGCGCAAGGTTGGTTAGTCGCTGAAGGCGTGGATGGAAAGAGCGACGTACTCGGAGCGCCGGCGCCGGCCTGTGTTGGCGTTGCTGGAATGGCAATTGCGCTGAGGCAAGCGAGTTGAAGAATTGCCGGAACTATCAACAGAGATTTTATATTCATATTTTCCTAAGTTAGTAGTAACAGTAGGGGCTGTGGATAATGTGGATAACTTTTCGCCTACGAGAGGATTGTCGTTTCGTCTTTCCAATTCTGCGAGCGAATTACATTATCCTTTTATCCACAGGGTCATGTGGATAACTTTTCGATTTATGCACAGGGGTTGTGGATAACTTTGCCGACGCCTCCATTTCTTCACAATTACTTGGTGTCCCTGTGGATAAGTGGATACTTATCCACAGGGTGTGGATAACTTTCGCGGTGTGAGTGGCTTTTCTCTCGTGATCTAGCCAGTACCTGTCTTCTGAACTGTGGATAACTTTTATTTTCCTGGTCTGTATGTGGCTATCAACGGATAGATTACTCCGCCAATGAGAAGCAAAACGCAGAGAAGGATGAACCAGGTCATATTTCCGCCTTCGCGGACTTATGGACTGCGAAGTCTACGGGTTCCGGCAGGTTGTCCCAGGCCTTCTGGAACTCCTGCCAGCCGAGCTCAGACGTGTACCATGGATTGATCAACCATGGATCTGTGAAGCTGATCTGGTTTGCCAGGGCGATCAGGACGGCTTCCTGGTCTTTGCTGTACTCGCTAGCGCCCCAAAGCGAGAGACGCGGTGGAACAAGATGGCCTGCGGTGTGGCAGAGTTGATTTAACTGTTCGCCGCTCATGGCCTTGATGGTTTGGCGGCATGAAAAATGATGGGCGTAATTGTCGGCGCGTTTCGACAGGATGCGCCTGATGTTGGCTTTCACTACTCTACCTCCTGCACTTCTGCCTGGATACCGATGACTTCGAGCAGCCCGGGTTGCACGTCTTTGTTGTCGCGTATCGCCTGCTGGAAGGCTTTCTCGCAGGCCGCGGACTGGTCGTGCGCTTCGAGGGTGTAATCTGTGGATACGCTGGTGAGGTGGTTGAGGATGGTGACGGTGTACGGCATGGTGGAAACTCTCCTTTTTTTGAATTATCAGAACGGTTCTACTTTCTTTTGGAGCGTTCTGTTTTCGATTTTGAAGATAAGATCGGTTTTCCTTCGTGTACAGAACTTACAGAACGTGGCAGAACGCTAGACGGTTCTAATACGCGTTCCAGAACGTAGTAGCGTTCTACAGAACGTTTGTAGAACGCTAAAAACCGAGCTGTTTATTTGATTTGATGTTGTTATCCTGCGCCCATTGTTTGCGGGTTGTGGAAATAAAACCTTTCGCTTTGGCGTGGTCGAGATTGAGTTGTTTACTGATATCCGTAAGCGACATCACCGCACCGTTCTGCTGGTAGGTCTGATTGAGCATTTCTACGATGCGTTCTTTATAAGCGCTGGCGTGTTTCTGTTTGCGCTTCTTGCGCGCGGGGGTGTCGGATTGGTCGGAGGCGGCGCTCTTGGTTTTGGCTTCCAGCATTTCGCCAAACTGCGCGCGGATGGAGATTAGAACGCCCGAAGGAAACGAGAGAAGGGAGAATAGGGCGATGGCGGTAATGATCCAACCCGAGCGCGCGCCCGAGACGATCTCGAGGATGACGTTGACCACGATCACGATCGCGATATAGACCACGTAAACGGCAACGGCCAGGCGGAAGGGGGCGTGTTTCTTGGCGTCTTTGTAGCGCATGTTGTAGTACCAAAAGCGGATAGCTGTTGCGACACTCACCAGTCCGAGGGCTTCGACGACTAAAGCGGCAGTCCATGCGACCCAGGCGGGGAAGTTCATCATGTTGGGGTCGGCGGTGTGGAAGAAGGTTAGATAAGCGGGGATGACTGGAACCATCCAGGGAATGATGATGGAAACAAAATCGAGCATCGAGCGCTCGGCGCCGTTGAGGGTGTTCGAGACGGTGCGGAAGAACCAGGCGAGGGGATTGAATTCTGATTTCATGATGGAAACTCTCCTTTGATGCGTTTGATTATCTCGATTGGAACAGGATGACGTTTGATCATTTTTATTCGCCCATCCTTTTCGAGTTTTGCGTAGTAATGATGCGTTACGCTTGTGGACGTGATGTCTGTAGTCGCCATGATGTCTCTGATCACTGGCGGGACCGCGTACTCCCGCCAGTGATTGAGAATGGCATTGAAAACCTGATCGGTTCTGTTCATTTCTTGGGTGCGACTGGTTTCTTGGTCGGCAACACTGGCGTTTTCCAGGTGATCTTCAATCCTGGGAGTTTTACGAGCGCGGGGGAGACGGGCGGCAGGTGCAATTTCCCTTTCGGGTCGTAAACGTAATGTCCTTTTTTGGTTTTTCGGAACGGCATGGAAACTCTCCTTGTGTTTGAATGTTGGCGGGGTGGGTGACTGGCCGTAATAGTCTTATTCTCCTTTCTCCTTTACAGGATGCTTCGCTATCGTGTAAAATGAAAATGCGCGCGGCTCTGTGTGGAAACTCTGCTTGCGGCGCCTGCCCGAACGTTCAGCGCGTTCGGGCTTTTTTGTGGGTCACGGTTTGCGTTACCTGCAAGTGGGCGGTGTGTTCTTCAATTGTTACCCAATCGTCAAAGCCTTCGATTTCTTGTGACATTGCTTCGCGTATTCCTCCGCGTTTCTTATACAAAACGTTTGCTCCGCCATTCTCGTACCGCACATAAATGGCTATTTTATTTTCTCTAACAGCACGCTTTGATGGCGATTTCAATACAGCTTCTTGCCAGTGCATATTACCTCCACGTTGAGCAGTCCGCCCAACGGTTTGCGTATTGTGCGTGCTTCTGCCTTCACGATTCGTTTTGCAATCCACTCCACAACGGGAACGGCGACCGCATTACCTAACTGACGATAGCGAGCCGAATCACTTTGCCCATCTGTCCAACCATCAGGAAAGCCCTGCAACCTTTCGCATTCAATTGGCATAAGACGGCGGACGCCAACCATCGGAACTTGATTACCACCTGTTCCCATTCGTGCCTGTAAAGTCGGAACGACTTCGCCATTCTCGCGGATTTCTTCGCTTGCGTGTGACATTTCCCAAAGTATGGGGGCTTCGTGATTTGTTGTCAACGACGGTGAGCCGTCGTTGACAATCTCGGCATTCGCTTGACCATGCGCCATAACTATAAGCGTCGGTGTTGATCGGTCGGTTATTCCTCCGCCGCCATTATTTTGCGTGTTACTGCTAGTAAGGCTTTGTGCGACTGATTGAGACGGAATCAATGTTGTATTTATTCCGCCATCTCCCTTGTCGCCACTATGCGAAGGGTTGCGTCTAAGTGAGTAGGCAATATCTTTCCCCGCTTCTCTGCTCGGCGGATTATCCCCCGCGCCGCTTTCGGACTCAAATAATACTTCTGCGGCGCGGATAATTCCAATACGTCGCTCAAGTTCGTCCTGGATATTGGATGCGGAATTGAGATAATCCCGCCAACTGTCACGCAATCCAGATTCGATAAACAGGTTGCTACTTGCTTGTCTCGCATAATTCGTATTCTCCTGTATCAATGTTAAAAGTGATGACGCTACGCTCCAATAACTCTCCGACCAATCGGTTGAGAGAAGTATGCGCTCTACTATGAGCAACGCCATCGTGGAAAAGATATAAATTTGATGGTCGGTTATCCGATTTTTTAAGGTTGATATGGTGCGCCCCTTCCCCCTCTCGCAAACGGCGTCCAAGTATTCCTTCAACCATAAGGATATGTTCATGTCGCCATTCTCCACTTTCAAGTCGAATGGATACATAACCGTCTTTCCTAAGTTTTCGTCCTTCTGGATTTCTGATTTTTTTATCAAACCAAACTCCGAGTTTCTGTCCACGTCCCCAAACTGATCCAGTAGAACGTCTAAGTTGTTTTGATATTTCTTGCAGGCTAATCTTTCCCGCGTTTTGTCTAATAAACCAATCATCTTGTTGAGTAAACTTACGCACCGTTCTATTGGTTTCTCGTAGTCCAAGTGTAGTGGCACGAGAGATAATGCTTGCTGGGTTGCGCCCCAAGCGTTTAGCAATATCTGTGACAGTAAGTCTGCCGATATTTGCTTTGATAAATTTGTCTTCTGTTTCAGTAAACCGTCTAATCTCACGCATGTTATGAATACTCGCCTTCTTCTTTGTGGAACACCAAACTCTTGAGCGTCTTTTATATCAATGTCGCAAGTATATCCTATTTGAGTAAGATAGTCAATTATTGTTTGAATGTCTTTTCCTTTGTTGCTGGATAAAAGACCGGGGACATTTTCGACAACAACCCAACGCGGCTCAAGTTCATCAATAATTCTTGCAAACTCGAACCATAATCCGCTTCGCTCTCCAGCAATGCCCGCCCGCTTTCCTGCAACGGAGACATCCTGGCATGGGAATCCACCACAAATAACATCAATTGATTTTCGCTCATGGGTTTCTTTACCTACCTTTCGCACATCATCGAACAATTTTGCTTCTGGAAAATGGCGGGTCAATATCGCTTGCGCCGCTTTATCAATCTCACAGACGGAATCGCACACCATGCCTGCCCGTCGAAAGGCTTCATCAAAACCGCCAATACCTGAGAAGAGAGAAACATATTTCATCAATCACCTATGAACTCGAAGGAAACGCACAACATTATGTTAGGTGTGCCCCTAGAACGGGATGCACCCTTTATGGCTATCGGGCTTCCACCACAACGGCTTATCGCAATCAGGACAAATGCGAAACAGACTGCGAAACCAACGGCGGGAATACTGCCGAACCATGTGCCAAAAACCAAATTGAGCATAATAATTTTTGAATTTCATTTAGCACCTAACGGTTCGTTTTAGCGGCGGGTGGGCGGGCGTGAACCAACCCACTCGAAGCCGCTAACCTTCGGGGTCAGATAACTCCGGTAATGTGGGAGAATCCCCACCTGTCCGCTGCAAACGGTTGTTAGCCTGCGCCCATGCTATAAGGATTTCTGCCCGATGTTCGGGATTGATAGACCGGATAACCTGCCAATCAGCCACGGAGCAGCGCACAACGGCCAGCCACTTCGGGAGCGGGCGAGGCTTGCGCCCCTGCCCGCGATTTGCGCCACCGTGAGTATTAGCCATTGATAATACCCACGATTTTATGCTCTGTCATCAGACATTCGCCAGGGTCATTCGCCCACTCGTGAGCGTTGATAGCGTAACCCTTGAGCAAAAAGAGATTTTTGCCGTATCGCTTTGCTGCATTCGCTGCTTCGCGGATATATTGTTCGCCGTAAGCATTTACCTTGATTGCCGAGACGCCACCCAAGTTGAACTCGGGTTCATCATCGCCGTGATACCGTGAGTTTTTGAATTTGCGAACGGGGATAAAGTCATCGCCGCGAAAAGCAAAATCATCATTGGTATTTTGGTTTTTGATGTATTCGATTGCTTCCTGGATTGTCATTGTCTTGGTCATGTCGTTTTCTCCTTGTTGTTTATCTTGATTTAATTATACCAAAATCAAGATATTTGTCAAGGGGCAATTTTGTAAAGTAAGCAGGCTAACTTTTCTTATACTAACGTTTATTAGCCAAACTGCGCCGTTTGTACCTGGCCTGCGCCTTTTGCGTGACTTCGGCGCGAGAGAGGATGTAGACGCTCTTGGTGTCGGCGTCCAGTTTGCGGACATTGAACAGACTCCCGCGCTCGATCATGTTGCGGACTGTGCGCTCGGAACATTTCAAGATTAGCGCCGCTTCTGCGGTGGAAATTGCGTCGGTTTTCATGCTCGGAATTATAGGCAAGTTGGGAAATTTGTCAATCCTTGCGATGCGCGTAGACCGTGAAACTGGGGAAAGTTGGTACTGCGCGCGTTGCTTTTGGCTCTTGCCAGCACGAACAGCGACGCGGCTGTTCTCCTGCCGGCTGATCTGTCGCACTTGACCTTGCGCAAGGCGTGGGCGTAAGTCCACGACTGGGCGGCTCGTGAACTGCGCCCGAAAACAAACCCGAAGGAAACCCATCCGAAAGCAAGAAAGCCTGTCCCTGCGCCGCGAAGCGCCGCTGAAAGCGGGTCGCGATTTTTTGCCGAAAGTGGACAAGTTTTGCGGGAAAACAAATCCCCGCCATGAGAGATTGGGCGGGGATTTTTGCGTTATTCTTTCGGCGCACTGGGGGAGATTCGCAAAACCGCTTTGTGTTTGTGTTCGCCTACGGTGATCAGGATGCGCTTGCCGATGGTCTCGCCTGCGGTCTTGGCGCTGGTGGCGGATTTCAGAGAGGCAACGTCCACGGCTGCAGACATCAGGTAACCGCGCGGGAATTCTTTCCCGTCTTTTTGGACAAAGTACAGCACGGGCTGGATCACGATGCGAGGCTTGCGTGTGGTGGGGTCAATATCGTTGGGAAGTGGGATGGTATCTTCGTAGGCCAGGCGTGAGATCGTGACGACGAGCGCCTGGACGTTCCAGCGCTCGAGCAGGTCCGCGACTTGCAAAAAGCGCTTGGGATGGAGGTCATCGAGCAGGGTATCGGGGGCGATGGTGGTCATGGGATTATCCTTCTCGAACGCGTGTGATTGAGATTATGCCCGCGCAATCGTCCCAGGCGTGGGCAATACGTTCGGCGTCGTCGTAAGAGACTGCCTGCACTTCTCGGCGCTCGCGCCCGTCGCCGTAGTTGTAGAACTCGATCAGGAATGTGTACATGGAAAAACTCCTTGCCCGATATTATAGGCCCTCGGGCGGGGGCGCGGATGGGGCTAGATGGGATGGGCAGTGCAGATTACCAATCCTGATCAGTATCTACGTTCTCGCGCTGGTCTGCGAGTTGGAGCGCGATCTGCCAATCGGGCGGCAGGGCGATCGGTGCGGCTTTGTATAGGGTGGCGGTGTAATCGCCGTGTCCCAGGTGGCTGATGTAGTAGCCCGCGCGCCGGAGTGGTTCGAGCGCATCTGCGAGGGCGGGCGTGCCTGTGCCGACGTGCTTGGCCTGGCCGGTGGAATCGTTGTGTGACCAGTAGCAATTTGCGAAGCATTCGTTGCACCAGGCTTTTCGAAATTGGATGCGGGTCATGCCATCACCTCCGCGTATTGTACCCAGGCGGGAGCGGGAGCGTTGGCGGCAAACGGGGGACGACCAAACGCCTGCAAAACCTGATTGCCTTCGTACAGTGCGACGGATGCGATGTCGTTATACCCGATGCTGTGGGTACACTGATCGCCGTCTGGCAGGACATACGCGCGGCGGGTGATGTGGTCGGCGCTGTATAGTTCGGCCTGATAGGGTGCGCCGTTTGGGACTGATACCCAAACCATCAAACGGACTTGCAGATTTTTTGCCATGTGGAAACTCTCCTTTGATTGTGTACCCGCCCCTCGAGGGCGGGGGATACGATGCGCGCCGGGGGAGGATCGGACTCCTGTTTTCAGCCGCTAGGCCAGCGCATGATTGACTAGAGCAGCCCTGGCTGATGCGGCGGGGCGAACAGCCAGAATGACTGGCCGAGCCAGGACACGGCCACCGGCGCCACCGCCAGCACCGGAGCGGACGACATGCTGACCTGGGAGACCAAGACGGGGATGCCCTGCCGCAACGCGGCGCGGGCAACCTTGAGCGAGCCGATGCCAGGCGAGAAAAATACGGCGGCGGAGCAACCGCGCAAGGCGGCGATGGAACGAGACATGAGACGGGCAACGAGGGGGACGGACAGACCGCCGCCAGCCAGCCAATGAACCGGCTCGCCGAACTCATGGAAATTTTGCACGGTGGCGACGGCGGAGCCGGGGAAACTGCCTGCGCCAGATTGGGCAAATGCGGCAAAGACGCGGCACTGAACCGACCCGCCACCGAATGCAAGGATAGCCGCTTGATCTGCGCCTGTGGCACAACCAACATGGATGAAATGACAGGACGGGCTATACAAAAGCTCTTGAACGAAATTTTGACATGCGACCCAGGCGGGAGAGCCGGGGGCAACCGAGCGACCACCACCGACCAGGACGGCGGAATTAGCGGGGGGGGAGAAAGGGAGAGACATGGAAACCTGCCTTTGCTGAATGGATTTTTGAAACACTTGAATTTTAGCACACATAACCAAGAAAAGCAAGGAAAATAGATTAGAAACAGATTAGAGAATGGAGGATCAACGCGCAACCCGAAAGCGCCACCAAACGCCCAGGGGGACGCGCCAACCCCGAGAACGGAGGGAAACGGGATGGGTTTTGGATGGAAAAGCACAACCCCCCCCTAACCGCTACGCATTTGGTTTTGGGTGGCCTGCAAGTGTGCGCCAAAGGTACTAAAAGCGGGCAGATGAAATGCTGGCAGGCTGGCGGGCGGTAATCCGCACCGTCCAGACTGTCCAGCACCCCCTGCGCTTTTAGTGTCCTTTGGACCGCTTGCAGAGTCCATCCCAAATACCAAATATAATTGCATCGGGGGGGGGGAGTAGGTACGCACTGTGTTTTGGTTTGGTAGTGAAAACCACCCTTTATTTCAATTGCTTTTGCGCGGATTTTGCGAGCGGTGTTCTTCCGCATCGTCAAAAACAGGCGCATACCAGACGGCGGGCGTAATTGTCAGTGTTTGAGGCGCGGGTTTTGCGCTTCTAAGGAACGTCGGGTGGGTTTTGAATTTCGTTGAATTCTGTAGAGATGTGTCAGACGCCGCGGGTGGGTCTTGATCTGTGTTGCTCATAGAAAAGATTTGTGTGGATTGTACAGGAAAGTATGGGTCTTTCAGGAGTGTATGGGGTTTTCTCGCGCTGATGCGGAAACGATGAGGAACAATGTAGGATAAAAAATCCCCTTAGGGGAGGGGATGGGATTTGACTGCCATTCTGACGGCTTCGGACTGGTTCTTGCTGATCTGCTTGAGTTTCTTGATGGTGTCTTCGTCCACGTAAACCTTGATGTACTTGCCGCCTTTGAGTTTGCGTGGTCGTCCGCCGCCGCGACTGCCGCCCCATGAGAATGTTGGGAATTCGTCTTTTTTGAGTTCAACATAAGTCTTTTTGAGAGATTGAAGCGTTTTACGCTGTTTCTTGGTGATGTACTTTCCTTTAGGTTCGCTCATGGTGTGGGTACTCCTTGCTTGTTTTATACACCCATAAACAAGATGTGTCAAGTCGTCACATTGGCGAATGTCTATATGAGGGGTATAATGCAGACACTTATTGGTTGTTGCCTTTGCGCGAGGCGACTATTGGTCCTCCCCTTGCTTTGGCCTGGGGAGGATTGCTTTATGGTCGTATCTTCAAATGCACTTTACCACTCGGCGTGGGTTTGGGGCAATTGGCAAGCCGCATCCCGCCACCTGCGCCGCGCTACCGCGCGGAGTCTTCGCAGGAGCCGAACCCCACCCCTATCCCCCAATGAGACACACCATGCTGGCCGCGGAGTGGGCGAAGCGGCCTGGGGTTGGGGTTGGGGGTTTGGGGGAGGGGAGGGGTGAGTGGCGGGCGTTCTGCGGTTGCCATTGCCCTGCGCCGATGGCGTTCTTCGAGAGATTGGCTGAGTACTCGAAGCCGTAATCTCGTCCGCTCTTGCGTGGCTCGTGTCTTCGGGCTTCGGCGGGCGGGTGAATGAGCGGTGGGGTTCCGCCAGGCATCCCGTCCCAGCCGATGCCCGACTCTGGCCGTGTTTTGCATGGTGCGGAGGAGGCAGGAAGGGAATTGCCATGCAAAGAAGGGAATGCCACGGAGGTTGTGCGTGGAGCGGGCAGGAATGAATTTGCTGATGGCAAGGAATGAATTGACGGGGCGCACGATGCAACGGCCTACCCCACGTCATTGATCTGCGGTGCACGTCCGCCAGAAGTGTATGGCTCGTGTCTTCGGGTATTGCTTGGCGGGGGAGGGGGTCTCGGTATGTCCGAGCGACAAGCATTACCCGACTCTGGCCGTGTTCTGGCTTGGTGTGGGTAGTGCGAAGCGTTCACGGCGCTGGCGCGTGCCGCCTTTTGGTGCGATCTGGTGCACGTCCAGAGTCGCACGTTCTCAAAAGGCGAGTCACGCAGTCCAGCGACCCACACGAAGCCAACGGCCTACCGCCAGCGTCCTTGTCTGTGAACTTGCTCATAACGAACAACGACGCGGTTGTTCGCTTGCCGGCTGATCCGTCGCACTTGATCTTGAGCAAGGCGTGGGCGTAAGTCCACGCCTGGCCGGGTCTTTTGTCAGTGTGGGGAGCGGACAAGAGCGAAGCGCTGTCCGCCCTGGGAGGGGTGGTCCGCTTGCCGGCCGAGAGCGCGGGCGGGGAAAGAAATTGCTTGACAAACGAAAGATATTGCGATAAGATGCAAGCACAAGGAGATTTACGCATGGAAATAAAAGGTAAGCACACCACAAGGAAGACAGGTCGGCGCGCGATCGAGAAGCCGCGCATGCTTTCGTTGACGGTCCGCATGGACGCTGACGACCTTGCTCGCTTGGTTCGTCTGCGCGCGCTGATCTCTCCGCATGTTGAGATTTCGCAAGGGAAGACGATGAGCGCGTCGTTGAAGTTGGCGGAAGATGCGCTGATTAGTTTGGCTAATAGTCGTTAGTATAAGATAAAGTTGGGCGGCTCCCTTATAGCCAGAAGGAATTGCAAATGGTAAACGATCCGCTTGATGTGGTTTTTGAAACGCCCGAAGAGTCGTTGGCTCATTATCTCCGCGCTATGCCGAAGTCTCTTATTCCCG
>Ga0209416_1000971_pt1 | contig 23298 bp, 19 predicted proteins | sample RifGroF1_FD_184001 | JGI IMG/M metagenome (GOLD analysis project Ga0209416, IMG submission 184001) | Groundwater microbial communities from Rifle, Colorado, USA - Groundwater F1 (SPAdes) (version 2) | ecosystem: Environmental > Aquatic > Deep subsurface > Groundwater | place: Rifle, Colorado...
GGGCTGCGCCAACTATTCCGTCTTTATTATTTGAATTAGCAGCAATTATTCCAGCAACAGCACAACCATGGCCCATTTCATCCTGTGCAACATTATCATTCTCGATATAATCATATCCATCTACTAATTTCCCCTTTAGCTCGGGATGATCTATACAAACACCACTATCAATCACTGCTACAATTCGTGTCTGGAAGCCATTTTCTATTGCTAGTTTTTCGCTCAAAATCTCGCTTAAGCCCATGAATTCGAGCGCCCACTGATCTGTAAATTTTAAGTCATTAAATAATGGAGGTTCATCTTCAGGATCAACCTTGTTTACGAAAACTACTGGGTCCTGTTCATATGAAGTCTTTTCCTTTTCGCTCTCGTTTAAAGGCTTCCCTGGGTCTGCATCTTCTACCGTATTTATGCCCTCTATTTCAGTCGGATCTTCAAGACTTTCCTGAACGTCTTCTTCTTGTTCCTCAGCAGTCTGCTTGACCTGATCTTCTACTGATAGTTCCTCAGCTTGTGCTTGCTGGTCCTGCGCGTCAGGTGAGGGGTCGGATAATGAAGTAACATAATAGTCATTTTCACTCTTTGCAAGGACATCACTTTCAGTAATTTTATCTTCATCAACTTTAACTACCACTGAATTTAATGCACCCAAATTTTCTTCAATAGTTGCTCCAATCGAGTCAATATAAGCCTTTTTTTCGACTTCCGATGTACCAGGTTTGAATGTCAGGACCATTGTCCCTTCAACTTTTTCTGCTGGTTTTTCAACTTTAACGGGATCAACCTTTGGAAGGCGCGAAAGCACATCATCACTATTTTCTATAACCAATGGGCCATCTTTTGTCTCTTTTTTACCGTTTTCAACGGCTACATAAACAATCGCTCCTACTAGAACAAAAAGCACAGCACTTAAGAGCACAATAGATATTTTGTACCTGGATGATGTTTTTCCCATTTAAGGTATATTAAAATACAAAAAATACTTAGACGAGGACCTGTATTTTTTGACAATAGCATAAAAAAAAATTCTCCGCACTGTATTACAACGCAAATTTTATACGATTTCGGAAAATTTTCGGGTCACAATCCAATTTCACTGGCAATTCCCTGCATAGAGGTTAGGCATATTTCAATGAATTTTTCGAGCGGGATGTTCAGGCCTTCAGGTTTTGTGCACAAAGCAACTTCATCTCTTCTTGTGCCTGCTGCGAATTTCGGCTCTTTCAAAAACCGCTTCACAACAGATTTCAATTTCACATCTGCAAGTTTTTTCGTAGGATAAACAAGAGCCACTGCAACAATCAACCCAGTTAAGCTATCGCAACAGAAAATCGACCATTGAGCTTTGGTCTCCGTCTGAACACCAGTAAGAGAAGGTGCATGCGCTTTCACTATTTTATCAACTGATTCAGGCAGTTCAAGGTCATATTTTGCAAGTGCTTCCTTTGTTTTATTCGGATGATCAGGTTTAAATTCTCCCGAATAATCAATATCATGTATTAATCCTGCCAAAAGCCAATCCTCTTTAGGAGGTTCATTTTCATCTAACTGCCCATTTGTTTTCAGATAATCGTAAAGCGCGGACATGCAGACCTCAACACACAAAGAGTGTTTAACAATATTAGGTTCAAGTTGAGATTTAATTGCAGACAAATATTTTTCCCTATCGTATGGCATCGCAATAAAATAATAATTATTATTTTAACCAGTGGAAAGAAGCACTATTTTTCATTTCAGAAATACCTATCCATTTAACTTCCAGTATTTTACCAGGTTCCATGATTTTTAGCATAACTCAAACTAAATCTGCAATCTTCACAGTATGCATTAATGGCAGTAATAGCATCACCTCCGTTTGCATCTATCTTGAATTTCAAAGTAAGTTCACCACATTTCGGACAATGTACGGCACCATTTTTCTTGCTTTCATTATACGCTTTTTTCAAATCATCTCTAGATTCATTCAATCTCCTCAGATAATCAATCCCATACTTACCCGTCAAATAATCTTCGACATAAATATTTAATGTGAATCTACCGCCTTTATATTGATAGTAGGGAATTTTTTTCTGTTTAATTAATCTATCCCAAAGCTGTCTTGTACTACCATACTTTTTCGCAATATCAGATACAAACAAATACTCAATAAGACCTTTTTTAATCAGAATCCCTATCGCATCAGCGACCTGCCTAGCTAAAATACTATTCAAGTTCTTTTCATCTTGTTGTATTTGATTTTTGAAATTAAAACTTCTTGTATGTGGCATGCCAGTCTTATACCATAGACTAATTGAACGCGCAAATAAAATATGGAATAAACACTTGTGACCATACACCCCTCCTGAGTCGAACTTTTTGCGTGTTTACAGTATGCAACAAAATACACCTGGGAATATGCGAAAAATCGTTAGTGCATGTTGCGAGCTGTAAACACAAAAAAAGTGGGTGGCCAGATACCCCCTTGCCTTACTTTAGGGGTATAAATTGTTTTTTATAGATTCAAACGACTGAAGACAATAAAACTAGAGATATTTCACTTTTAAAAGAGGTTTCTTAATTTCAGGTGAAAAATTCCGGACGGTGCATCAACAAATTGGGGGAGTTGGACAAACTCATGAACTTTTTTCACATCAACACTTTCTCAAGTATACGAATTCCAACATTATCTTTCAATTGGAGTGAGTATTTTAACCAGAAATTATTCACAAACAAGCAATTATTTCTTGAAGTAGTAAAAAGATAGAGATATCAGGCTCTTTGACAACTTAGTAGGATTCTAGTCATCGAAAAGCTTGAATTATCAGTACGTTTTGCGTGAAATTTCACTTTTGTTTTCGAAATTAAAGAGAAAGTTCTGAACAAAATGATGAACGATAGGCTAATCAAAATTAACCACGTTTGTCCCGATGGCCATACATTTTCCCTCTTTAAACATAACTGCAGAATCTTCACCAACTCCAATAACTGGAGTATTCATTTTTCTCCATACTTTGATTGCTGATTGCTCATCTTTTTTGAAATGCGGCCATAATGAAAATCCGTTTGCAAGATTTAAACCTGCATAATCTTTAAGTTCAACTTCATTTTCATCTAAATGAGAAGCAGTATCGATAGTTTTTCCCATTATGATTGCTCCTGCACTCCCTCCGTAATATACTCCTCCGCTTTCTAAAAACACTTTCAGCAATGAACCAAATCCACTTTCATTGATTAACTGTAACAATTTGAAAGTATTACCACCACCTACGTAGATACCATCATATTGAAGAATGAAATCAGCTGATAACCCTTTCAACATTGTTAATAAATTGATTTCAACAGATCCAAACTCTTTGAGTGCACTATTTAACCAATTCATACAATCAGTCCACGAATACTTATTAGGGTTCATAGCTACTGGTACATATAGAACCTTTTTATTAGTCCCCAATGATTCATAGAACAGCTTGTGTGATTCATAGGAATCCTTATCACTTCCACCTCCTCCAAGAAATATTTTTCCCATATTATTTTACTCTTATTTTAATTTAATACTTGAACCATTTCTTTATTCATGAAAACATTGTAATTACTCGGCTCGAACCACTCCAATATAGTGTCAACCGGTAGTAGTGGTTGCCGGACTAGGATTCGAACCTAGATAAATGGATCCAGAATCCATTGTCCTACCATTAGACGATCCGGCAGTCAGCAATAACTTAAACTTATGCTTATAGCTTACAATCTACCTCAGAATTATACCAGTCTTGACACGCTTATTACAAAGCATCAATATATAGTAGGGAAATTAGAAAATTAACTCACCAATGGCAAATTAACTATTACCATAAAACTATGTTTGGACTACTTACAAAAATCCTGCTCTCGCCCATTATTGTTTTTGTTATCGCATATATATATTTTGGAGATTCCAGAAAAGCAGTTCTTGTTGCATTACTATTTTATTCTGCACTAAGTGCCTTCTCACTTTTCACAAGTGGGATACAAATTTTCCTTGCAATGGGTACATTCAATATATTCAAATTTGTTAAAAAGAGTATCAAAATCGTTTATATGCTAGTAATGCTCATATTTTATTGGCTTGCATATGTTCTAATATGGGGGACGAACTTTGCTATTTAATTAGCCCTTATTTCACCCTGATTTCACTTGACTTGAATAGAAATAAGAACTAAGATATTACTATATATTATCAAATCATCAATGCCAACAGACACTTCAGATCTTGCCAAAAAGAAAATATTACTCGTCGAAGACGAAGCAGATGCTAGAGAAATTTATCTTGACATCCTCAAAGGGGAAAGCCTTCAGGCAGCAGGTGTAAGCGACGGAACTGAAGCACTCCTCGCCTTAGAAAAAGAGAAGTATTCACTTGTGCTCCTAGATATCATAATGCCAAAAATGGATGGGATAGAAACACTTACTCAGATTAAAAAGAACCCGGAAAAATATGGCACTCCAAAAGTTGTTATGTTATCAAATATTGGTGGAGATATTGCAATTGATAAAGCAATGGAACTTGGCGCTGACGGTTACATGCTCAAGTCAGAAACAGAACCTGATGACTTCGTAAGCGTGGTTATCAAATACCTTGAATAAGATTTCAATCTTTCAGCAATAAAAACTTCAACAATACTTGTTTTCAGGTCAATATTACATTATGATTTAGTATTGTTATTTTCCTTCAATGAACGAGCTAAACTATCTATTTAGACCTAATTCAATCGCTGTTGTTGGCGTTTCTGATGAAAAGGAGAAAATTGGCTCAGTTATCTTTAAAAATATCCTGGATGGAGGCTATAAAGGAAATCTTTTTCCCGTCAATCCTCACCACACTACTCTTTTTAATAAAAAATGCTACAAGACAATATCTGAAATCCCAGAAAAAGTAGATTTAATTATAGTAGCTATTCCAGCAGAATTTGTTATCGGTGTTATAGAAGATGCTGGAAAAAAAGAAGTAAAGGCCGCGATAATAATCAGTGCCGGTTTCAAAGAAACCGGCACAAAAGGCGCTAAGATGGAGCGACAACTTATTGAAGTCGCCAAGCGCTATGGCATTCGAATTCTCGGACCAAATTGCCTGGGTACAATAGTTCCATCTGAGAAATTAAATGCCACATTTGCTGCTTCAAATGCAATACCAGGAAACATTGCATTTCTTTCCCAATCTGGAGCACTTTGCACAGCAATACTAGATATGTCATTGGACAAAAATCTTGGCTTCTCCCATTTCCTCTCTCTTGGTAACAAGGCTGATATAAACGAAAACGAGTTAATTGATCTTTGGTCTGTCGACCCCGAAGTCGAAGTCATCGGCGCTTACCTTGAAGAAATTACTGACGGGCAAGAGCTTATTAAAAAACGAAAAGACAACAAGCCCGTTATAATTCTTAAACCAGGCCTTAATGAAAAAGCAGCAAAAGCGATTGCCTCACACACAGGATCTCTAGTTCAACAATCAGAGTTTTTCAAGACGGCAATCGCACAAAATGGATTTATTGAAGCTGAAACTGTTGAACAAATGTTTAACCTTATGATGAGCTTTTCATGGGCCAAACCACCAAAAGGCGCCAATGTTGCTATAATTACAAACGCAGGCGGACCTGGTATTATCGCCACAGATGAAGTTATCAAACAAGGACTTACACTTGCAGACCTTTCGACAAAAACTCAAAACAAGCTTAAAGAAATGCTTCCACCATCGGCTAGTGTTTCAAATCCAATTGATGTTATTGGAGATGCTCTTGCTGAACGTTATAAAGCACCGCTCGACATTTTAATTAAGCAAAAAAGTGTTGATGCAATTATTGTTATTTTAACTCCACAACTAATTACTCAAACTGAAGAAACCGCAGAACTTATTATTAAATATGCAAAGGAAACAGACAAACCAATTTTTGCAGTTTTTTCCGGTGGACCACATGTGAAGGATGCTTTGCAAAAACTTTACGAGAACCATGTACCAACTTTTACATATATTAATGATGCAGTTGATGTTCTATCGAGAATGTACAAATACTTTATTACAACACAGCAGTTAAAAAGTGCAAAATTTCTACACAATAAGGAAAAACTTTTTAAGAAAGCTAGTAAAGGAAAATACAGGACAGAAGTAAGAAAATACATAAGTAATGATATAGACAATACAAATGGCATGGATGGTGTTACTGATCAACCTCTACCGGAAAAACTAGTTGAAAAGCTTGCACGTGAGTGCGGGATCAGGCTCGTTGAACAAAAAATATGCACTAATCAAAAAGAAGCATTGAAATTTGCAAACAAACATTATCCAGTGGTCATCAAAGCAACCACAGCTTCTATTGTTCACAAGACTGATAAAAAAGCGATTTATTTAAACATTGACAGTCAGCATGAGTTTGTAAATGCATATAACAATATAGTGAAATTGATAAAAAAACAACCTAACAAAGCTTCAAATAATGATGGGCCAAAAGAGATCGATATAATGGTGCAAAAACAAGTAAATGCTGATCAGGAGATTTTTATTGGTGCTAAACGTGACGGTAGTTCTGAAGTGTATGCAGATAGTGCGCCGGGTTTTGGGCATTTGCTCACGTTTGGTACAGGTGGTATTTATACAGAGATTATCAAAGACCTGGGATTTGTCCTTGTACCTTCAAATAAGGAAGAACTTATATCTGCTTTCGAAAAAACAAAACTCATTAAAATCATTCGCGGTACCAGAAATCAACCAAAACTTGCTTTGCAACAACTTATAAAAACGATTGAATCTGTCCAGCAACTTGTGTTACTCTATCCTGAGATTTCCAGTCTTGATATAAATCCATTAATGTTGGACAGGAAGAAAGCTTTGGTTGCTGATCTTAAAATTTTTGTTAAACGTTAATTTTTAAAATTTTTAGCGCTTATTTAACTTTTACCGCTTGTTTAATTTTTATCACTAATAAATGAAAATCACAAACATTGAAGCTTACGAAATTATTGCCTCGAATGGACTTCCAACTATTGAAGTAAGGCTAACTTTAGATTCCGGCACAATCGGCATTGCCTCGGTACCATACGGATCTAGTACTGGTTCGTATGAATCAACAGTCCTTCTTGATCGCGAACCTAGATATAACGGTAAAGGTGCAAGAAAAGCTATTGCAAATGTATTAGAAAAAATCTTACCTGCATTAAAAGATTCTAAAGTAGAATCTCAGCAAGATCTCGATGCTCTTATGCTAAAACTTGATGGTACGCAGAACAAAATTAATCTTGGAGGGAATGCTATTCTCTCTGTTTCATTAGCCTATGCAAAGGCGGTCGCTCAAGAAGAAAATATACCACTTTATGAGTATTTTAGAAAATCTTTTGGCATTAAAGACAGTATTTCCCTTCCGCACCCTATGATGGTTGCAATTGAAGGTGGAAGACATGCATTTAAAAGTACGGACTTACAAGAATACTGTCTAACCGGAGAAACAGAAGAAGGCCCTACTGAAAGCATAAGGAAGTGCCTTGAAACATATTATGTTCTTGGAGAAATTTTACAATCTAAAGGTATTTCCACAAATGTTGGGCACGAAGGCGCATATGCACCGGATGGCCTCGAGAGCAACGAGACCCCGTTAAAATTAATTACACAGGCAATTGAAAAATCTGGGCACAAGCCAAAAGAGGATATTGGCATCATGCTCGATGCAGCAGCTAGCGAATTTTTTAAAAATGGTCAATACTTTTTAACACTTGAGAATAAAAGATTCAACTCAAAAGAATTGATCAAATATTATGAACCGTGGCTTCATACTTACCCAATAGTGTGTATAGAAGATATGCTTCACGAAGATGACTGGGACGCTTGGACCGAGTTAACTGAGCTCGCAAAAAAGCATAAAGTTGAGAATATTGCTGATGATCTAACAGCTACTAATTTAATAAGACTGCAGAAAGCTATTGATCTAGAAGCTAGCTCTGCAATTCTTATTAAATTTAGTCAGGCAGGCACTGTTACAGAAACTATAGAAACTTGTCTTCTTGCCAAAAAACACAATATGATGACTGTCCCTTCACACAGAGGTGGCGGAGAAACAAATGATTCATCTATGATTGATCTTGCTGTTGCGGTTGGCTCTAAATACATAAAAGTCGGGCCTACCAGAGGAGAAAGGGTTTCAAAATATAATAGGCTCATGGAGATCGAACGTGATCTTGCACGATAGGATATAATAATTACGCAAAAAATTTTACATTATTTATGATTTATGTCGAAAACTATGACTGAGAAAGTATACTATATTAATCAACTTGAAAAAGGACAGGTACTTGATGGTGAACTATTTGGCCTTACGCAGATCAAACGCGCAAATGACAGGAACAATAAACCTTATCTTGATTTAGAAATGGTTGACAAAACAGGCAGTATAAAAGCGAAGGTCTGGTCTGATTCACTGGACAGGATAGAAAATTCCGCGTTAGAAGAAGGCCAGGTAATAAGTGTGAATGGAATAGTAAGTGAATTTAATGGGACCGCCCAACTCACTGTTCAAAGTATTGCATCCGTAAAGAATTACGACATTGGAAATTTCGTAATGTCTTCTTCAAAAGATATTGACGAACTTTGGAATGATCTAAGCACACGAGTAAAAAAAATAAAGAGCACTGAATTAAAAACTATTTTAGAAAAACTTCTTTCAACATATAAAGACGAAATCAAGAAATCCCCAGCAGCAAGAGGTATGCACCATCATTTCATCGGCGGATTACTGGAACATGTTATTGAAATGCTAAAAATAGCCGACAGCGTTACTGAACTTTACCCTGAAGCTGACCCTGACATGGTCACTGCAGGCATAATTTTTCACGATATCGGAAAGATCAAAGAATATGCAGTTGATGGATTTCAGATTGTACACACAAAAGAAGGCAAACTTATAGGTCATATTGTTATTGGCATACAGATGCTGAACAATCTTAATACAGATATTCTATCCGAAGAGACAAGGTTGAGATTATCACACATAATTCTTTCTCATCATACAATAAAAGAATTTGGATCGCCTGTAACGCCAGTTACCATAGAGGCCATGATCGTTGCAAAAATTGATGATCTATCAGCAAAGGTCCGTTTGGTACAAAAGGTCTTAGAAAATAATAAAGATAGTAATTCAGTGTTTGCCAAAAGAGAGTTTGGAATTGAAGGAGAAATTTATTTAGGCGAATAGAATAATCAATGATTTAAGGTAAACTTCACTAATTACTATTTAAAGATGGACCCATTTAAACAGGCAAAAATCCGAGAAACAAATGCGCGATACTTCGGCATGAGCGAGACCAAGATGATTGATAATGCCGGCAATGCGTTGGCTGGGAAGATACTAAGTCTTATTGAACACAAAAATAATCCAACTGTTTCGATCATTTGTGGTCTTGGAAATAATGGTGCAGATGGCATTGCATGCGCCTATTATTTAATCACTTCTCTGGCCGAGCTCAAAGCAAAGGCTACCATCAACATATATTTGATCGGCCGTGAACAGGAATTAAAAACAGAAGAGGCTGTGTATTTTTTCAAAAAATTAAAAAAATTGATCAAAGAAAGTAAACCCTCCGCAACCAACTTAAAAATTGACCTAATGCAGGATTCTTATGCAGAAAGTATTATTCCCTCTGATTTTATCGTTGAGGCACTACTTGGGAGTGGGATAAAAGGCGGCCTTCATAAACGATATAAAGATGTGATCAATAAGATTGCCAGAATGAAGGCCTACAAAATCGCAATCGACAGTCCCGTGCCAGGATATAAAGCAAATATTGTCTTATCGCTAATCACGCCAAAACAAAAAAACGCTGAGATTCTGGATATAGGACTTCCAAAAGAGGTTGACACATACATTGGCCCGGGCCTGATAAAGTTTTTATATAAGCCACCGAAACAATCGCATAAAACTATGAACGGGGAGCTTTTGGTCTTCGGTGGCTCAGCTCTTTTTCATGGCGCACCAATAATGTCCATAAAGGCTGCATCCAAATTCATAGGAAGTGTTTTTTTCTATACAAATCCAGAAAATAGAGAGTTAATTAACAAACAAAAAATAGAGCTTGAAGAATTTATTTCCCTTCGCGAAGAAGACCTGGAAAAATACTCCGATTATTCAAACATCATTCTTGCTGGGCCAGGACTTGAAGAAAATATGGGAAATGCAGCTGTTTTAACCTATCTATTAAATAAGTACCCTGAAAAGACATTTATCTTGGACGCTTATGCAATTGCTATGGCCAATCCCAGAAGAAATCCACAGAACAGGAGAGGCTTTAAAAATTGCATCCTCACGCCTCACCGTGGTGAACTTCGTCATATTTTTGATGAGGCAAAACTTGAAGGGCTCGAGGGAAAGCTAAAAAGGCTCTGTCTTGAGAACAAATGTCATCTAGTTCTAAAAGGCCATGTAGACCTGTTATTTAGTGCTAATGGTCAGACTATTATGAATAAGAACGGGAATGCCGGCATGGCGAAAGGTGGAACAGGAGACATTCTTGCCGGCATAATAGCAGCTCTTGCTTGCAGGAACGACAGCTGGGAAGCACTACAAGCAGGTGTTTTTTTAAGTGGTTTCGCTGGAGACCTTGCCAAAGAAAAATACGGGTACAATTTCTCAGCCACCGATTTGATACCATGTTTACAGGAAACATATAAAAGAGCTGAGGAATTTTAATATAATAGCGAATTTTGACTTTGATTTTAATTCACTTTGGCATATAATGGATTTCTTTGAATTTTTAGTTTTTAGTCGCCAACGAACAAGTTTATGAACTATAAATTATTTACAGACGGTGGAGCAAGAGGAAACCCTGGACCTGCAGCAGCAGGAGCTATTCTTTTCGATGAGGATGACCACCTTATTTGGTTCGATAGCAGATATCTTGGAAAAACAACTAATAATAAAGCAGAATACCAGGCTGTTCTTCTTGGTATGAAGAATTTTCAAAAGGCTATTGCCTCCGGCGATAATGACACTAATACAAAGCTTACTTGTTATTTAGATAGTGAGCTTATTGTTAAGCAATTTAACGGAGAGTACAAAATCAAGGACCAATCACTTAAATCTATTTATGAGAATGTCAAAAAATATATTGCTGGATTTGAGGTAGAATTCATTCATGTTTATAGAGAAAAAAACAAATTTGCTGATAAATTAGTTAACATAAGTTTAGACGCTGCCAATGAAAAAAGTGAGGATTAACCTGGGAGAACCAGCTACAAAGACAATTACGAAGGAGAAAATAAAAAGAGAAAATAAAACGAAAAACGAAGCTCCTTCAATGTCAAGGGTGGACAGATTTAAGGCACAAAGGGCAAAGTCTGAAAAAAACGTAAAAAAAACCTCGAAGAAAAATTCAATTAAAACGTTTTTCAAGCGCCTTATAACTTTGCTTTTACTTGCAGGAATTATAGCTGGCGGTTACATGTTATATACAAGATGGCAGAGACTACAGAAATTCAATAAAACAACGATTAATAATACTCCTGATGCAAAGATTTGCGACAATATACTTGATCCAAAATGCTGGGGACAGGCACTAAGTCCAAAACTGGAGCAGGAAAATGGTGTGACTGGTGTTATGATCATTGGCATTGACACTCGTGAAGCAGGTGGCGTGAATGCAGGTCTTATGAACACCGATACTATCATGGTTGCTCTTTACGATCATCAAACAAAAAAAACAACTATTATGTCTTTTCCACGTGATCTTTACGTTCCATTTTATATCAACGGTAATGGCCCTTATCATTCAAAAATTAATGCAATTTATGCAACTGGTGAGGCTAGAAATGATGTAGACGATGGGTTTGATCTATTAGAAGAGAATCTTGAAAGAATGGTTGGTAAAAAAATTCAATATCGTGTTCTTATTAAATTACAGGGCGTTCAAGACGCTGTAAATGCGGTTGGTGGGGTTGAGATTGACGTGCCTAAATATGTTAAGGCCCAATATCCTAATGACTACCCTGGACGTAATGGGAAACCTAATACACAATGGTTGTATTATGAGTTTCAACCAGGTAGGCAAAAAATGGACGGTGAACATGCGCTTGTCTGGGCTAGATACAGATATGTCATCAAAGGTGACATGACCCAAGGGAGTGACTTTGCACGTGGTCGCAGGCAACAACAGGTTATCGATGGGATCAAAGAAAAAATTCTTGATGATAAAGAGGATTCTACTTTGAAAAAGGCTGAGAAGTATTGGGATATGTTCCAGACTATTAGTAAAAATGTTGATGCTAATATTGGTCTCGAGGAAGTTTTCGCTAGTTTTACACTTATGGACGAAGCAGATACTGACCCAATAAATATTGTTATTGACCCGAATTTCGCTGGAGGAAGTATTGTAACTGGTTCTAATGGTGGTAATTATATGTTCCGCGATGAGAGTTTCAACGCTTTACAAAATTATTTAGCTTTAATCTGGAAAAATCCGTCTCTCTATGATGATGACTCTCGTATTCTTGTTGAAAACCACCTTGGAAGATATTATCTGAGCACTGACAAGGCAACTAAATTTAGAGATGAGGTTTATTCTGGTAAATTGCCAGTAATCAGCTCGAACCTAACTATGACGACTGCTACCAAAGGTGAGGCTACTGGAGTTATTATTGTTGACTTTAGTAAAGGTAAAATGAACAGCACTACTCAATACCTTGCTGAATATTTTGGTGCTGCTAAGATTATTGAGGACCCTGAAAATTATGGATATACACAGTCTGGTTACGAGGAGGATATAAAAGTTATTGTGAACCCGGAGCCTGTAAAATAAACGATTTTATTTCCCTTTATCTTTCGTTTTTAATCTTTCTTGCATTTTCTCGCTCGTCAGTTCCCTAATGGCATCTTTTGCTATCCACCTTGCGCTTTTTGAATCCATTTTTTCGAGTTCCCTTGCTAGTTTTACTGCTTCTTTATTTAGATTTAAATTTCTCTTACCGATATTTCTTAATGCCCAGTTTACTGCTTTCCTGACAAAATTCCTTTCGTCTGTGCTTGCTTTTTTAATTAATGGGAACATCCTAATAAAATCCTGGTCAGTTGCATTTTTATCATGCCAGCTTAGACAGGCTATTAGTGCGAAGCTTGCACGTTTAACAAATTCTTCTTCTCTTTCTGCCCACTCATAAATCTTTGGATAAGCGAACCTTGTATGCATGAATAAGTTATCGCAGACCTGATCACAAATATCCCACGAATTAAAATCTTTGACCCATTTCTCTATTTGATCTTCTGTAACTTTTCCCGGTTCGTCTATTTGGCTGGCTAAATGTCTTGCTTCGTGGATATCACTCTCCCAAAGTTTCAGTGCAAGATCATGATCTTTCGGAATTTCCTTAGCTAGTTTTCGCAGATCATAAATTGATATTCCATATGCTTTGCTAGTCTCAATGCCAAACCTGCTCATCCCTGCCCGGTTTTTTTCATTTGTCATGGATTTAAGCTTTTTTAGAATTTGTTCGTATGTCATATTATTTAATAGATCTTAAATTGTTATTAATAATAATCGGCAGCATACCAGTGATTCCGTCTAGTTCTTCCTGAAATTTCTCCTTTAATTTAATCCCTTACTAGTTTATTGTATTTCATATGACGTTTAATCTATTTCCTGAATTTTAGGTAGGCTAGTAATAGTATATAGATTAAAGGAATCAGGAACAATCCAATCCAAAAACCTATTGTCGCAGTAGCTTCATAACCTATGAGTCCGCGGAATTTGAAGCAACTATGACAGCCTGCATCATCACAACACGATGGAACGAATGTTATCGATACCAGACCAATGAAAAATCCTATGATCCCACCTAGAGGAATTGATAAAATGAACGTAGTGATTAGGAGGATAGTTCTTTTCATTTTTTTTGATTTGATATTAAAGTACGGTAAAACTAACTAACAAATTTGGGACGGTATCAATAAGTTTTGGCGGAGAGACGGGGATTCGAACCCCGGAGGGATTGCTCCCGCAGTCTTTCCAGGACTGTGCCTTAAACCACTCGGCCACCTCTCCTCGCTCAAAAATACACTCCATAATTATATCAGCTAAATGGAGATTTCACATCTTCCAAATCATTGTATGCCCATCCTTTTTTCTACATATTCTATTCTCATGTCAAAGTATGGTCTTAATACGCTTGAAGGAATAAGTGACAATTCAAACCCCACGCCTTCCAAGGCTTTAAGTTCACCTTGTGCAGGTAAGTTTAATCGCATATTACAGTATAATGTACAAAAATTACCCCGGGCAATTGAGTCTTCTATATACTTCCTAGCACTCCCACCGTTACTAGTAATTTCATTTAGCTCAATTTGTCTTTCTCCACCCTCAATACCCTCTCCGGATTCGTAAACAAATATGGAACACTTTGGCTTCCCTTCATCTTTCCCACTCTCTCGTTCCGTAATAAGTTTTAGTAAGTCGTCATATTCATCAGCGGGCATAACCATCCTTGCCCTGTAATAGTCGGGGACCTCCTTCAATCTTACAGCTGCATACTCAATTAATTGATCAGTTGTTAAATGCTGAATAGTACTTTTTAACAAAATCCAAGGTAACTCCGAGTATCTCATATATCTTAATGAATTAAAGTTCAATAGATTACCTCTTAGTTTATCAAAATCTTGCAAAGTTACTCTCATGTTGCTTTTAGGAACTATTTGCAGTCCAGTATTTTTTCTTATTTTTGATCCCAACAATTCCCTAAACCATGGGATCGCATCAGTAAGAATTTGAAAGAATATTAAAGGGTATTCCCCTTCTTTGGGATCAATAGTATTTAAGTAATTTAATTTGCTCTCTGTGTTCAAAATGTCAGGAAGTTTGTCGGGTGAAGTGCCAACAACAGATGAAAACATCATATCCTCAATTATAATCATTAATCTAGATATTGTCTGACTCTCATAGATAAATAAATCGGTAATCTTCTCTTGGTCTCCATCGCATGAATTATTTAGAGTTTCTTCTGAAATTGAATTCTCTGCAGTTGCAATAGCTGTATACATCCTACTTAATAATTGCCCCCGATTTACAGAATAGCCATTTAAGCCAATATTGTCAGCAAGTCCCAAATTATCGTTATACCTCATACGCGCTAATATATATGTCACTGCCCTTATTAATTCCTGACTTTCCTCAGCAAACATTTCTGGCATTAAAAAAGCGTTTGAAAGTAGTGCGATATTCATGAATCCCATTCTACTAAAATTTCTAAAAAAATATGTCGCAGCCGTTCTTTGTTCCGGATTTAGACCCGCCTTATTCAACCTAACATAGAAATAGTTTGGATTATCTGGAGGTAGGTCCACTTGAAAAAATTGTTGTTCAAATTTAAGATAATCTTCTAACATTTCCGTGGTCACAAGATGAGTGTCTTCATATAGATTCCTTTTCATGATTTCATTTGCAGTCCTTCTGATCATTTCTCCGTTCATATTGGATGCCTCATCATTAAATGTCTCCTTATACCAGTCCAAACGATAATCAACTTCTGTAGCTAGAAATGCAGCCAGGCCCGGAAGTTCGGTCTGTGCATACGTCAATATATAATCATCATCCTCAGGAGTAAGACAAAGCGTGCCAGCTAATTCATGTACTTCTAATTTAAATTGTTCTTTCTCGGCTTCGGGTATTGGATCAAAAATGATCGGCATGAAATCCCGATAGCGTTCTATGTTTATCATATAGATTTGAATAATTTTTATTAATCATGTTCATTCCAAATAATCCCAACTGACTTCACCGTCTGTAATTTTCTCGAGTCGATATTTTCACCTTCCAATCGTTTCCTTAAACGGAAGATGAGCCTATCAATCGCCCAGTCAGAATACTTTTCTCTCCATCTATCAGCCCAGATTTTTTGAGCGATAGACTCCCTTTCAATAATCTGGCCGCCGTTTAGGATAAGCAGGTTCAAGAGCGCCAGTTCACCTCTTGAAAAATTTTTCGATATGTTTTTGCCATTCCTGAAAATCTGGCCATCATTACAAGTGATCTCCACCTTACCCTCTTGCATTGCAAAAAGTTTCTTCAGAAGAGGAAGCCCTAATTGATAATTCCCTTCCTTTCCGATTATCGCTCCAATATAACTCAAATATTTGAATTCATGAGTATTGAGATCTTTTTCAATCAAGCCTTGATAAGCTGTTCTTTTTATTAGCACTTGTTCTACTGGAGTAAATTTTGACCAAATTGCATTCAATTTAGATAACATTAAATCATCGTCAAACGCTTCTTCTAAACTTGCATCGGGATAATTCCTTAAATACCTTAGAGTTTGACTGATCAACCAGAAGTATCCACCACACTGTATGATAATTTCATCTATGGTTTGCAGGCTTAAATCCAAGTTCCATTCTATTGATTTGATTCTTATAAAATTTAGACTGTCTTCTCTCGAGTAGAAGGGGTATTTTATGACATTTTTAAATATGGATGAGCATCGATTAAGTAGCATATAATATTTTTCGTTTGTGAGATCAACTTCAGAAAAGATTATTACTGAAAAATTTGGTGACTGTCTAATTATTGCATCCAATTCATATAGTTGATGTAGTTGCCTACTTGATAGTAAATTCGTTACATGGGACAAAAAAAGATTCACTCTGAGCCCTGCCTTAAAAAATTTATTAAGCGCCATCGGAATCTCTTTTGTTTTATCTAATTGAATAGAATTTTCGTTTGCTAATCTCTGTAAAATTTTGAAGATGAGATCAGATAATTTATTATTGTATATTGCCTCGTATGCAAATAAATTTTTGTTACTTCCCTTTCCAAATATTTTTTTAATTAACTTTTTGTTCTCAAGTATTTCAGGTACACGATAATTACAATCATCCTGCAACTGTATAATTGTCCCTGAATCTTTATAGAAAAATATTTTAAGCCATCTATTAGCATCTTCAAAATAAGTTCTATCTGTTACCATTCGCATATTAATCAAACTAATTACTTCCTTATACAGAACTGACCTTGGTATGTCAAATTAGTCATAGATGTCAGATTTGTAGTCAAGCAGAGAAGAGACTTAATCATTATAAATTTACTGTAAAAAAATTATTAACTTTATACGATGAAAAAAGATTCTTTTATTCCGAGTAATTTAGTAAATTTGATAAAGGAACTTGAACGAAAACATGATAATTATCTTTCTGTAAGAGCTGATTTGATAAATATATTTTCTCCAAGATATGAAATTAATGAAGTTGACAGAAAAATAGAGATTACTCTCGGGGAATTAAATAAACACAAATATGTTCTCAACTTACTTGAAAAAGCGGCTAGTGGTCGAAATGGGACACTTGTAAAAACAGGTCAAAAGATTCTCTTACAAAGTAGAAATTACAAGAAACTGATCATTCTCACCGAAAAGGAAGAATATTCCTATGAGAAATTTGGTATTTATTGGATAGGAAGCGACATAGGTCGGTCATTAGTCAAGGCAAATTTCGGTCAGTACATTAACCTCGCACTTGACGATTTTGAAGATATTTACAAAATCATCCCTGTTTAGGGTCAATTACAGATTTCACATCTTCTTTGATTCGGTGTAAACTTTAGGAATCATTTTATTGAATATAACATGAAAAAATTATTGGTATTATTATCTATCTTTGTTACTTTTGTATTTTCGTCTATTACATTTTCTCACGCCTTAAGTGTTATCCCCACCTATACTGCAGAAGATGTGGCAAAGCATAACACTCCAGAAGACTGCTGGATGATCTTTGAAGATAATGTGTATGATTTTTCTCTTGATCATCTGCAAAACCATGAGGAAAAATACATGGATATTGCGTCATGGTGTGGGAAGGATATGACTGAGGCATTTAAAACTAAGGATGGTTCTGGAGAGGACCATAGAGATCGCGTCTATACCGACCTTGTGAATTATAAAATAGGCATTTTGGGAGATGAAACGACTCAGGAAACTGTTAACGACTCTTACAAATCTTCAAACCCATATAATTTCTGGCTGCCATTCTTAACTGCAATAGCTGGGTATATGACATTCTGGGGACTGGCGAAATGGCATGTTACAAATAAGTACAAAATATTCAATATAAACACATTCAAACTGATTGCAAATACAATTATGCTTTCACTAGCTTTAATACCTACAGTAGGGTTCGGATTCCTTCTTATCGCAGCCTACTCTTATCCTGATATTATCGATAAATTAGGCATTGATCTGCTTTATTGGCATGTTCATCTATCTGTGGCTTTTGGAGCATCGGTACTATGCCATTTCCTGACAAGGTTCAGGCTATACAAAGCCCCAATAAAGCTATTTTTCAGAAAGAACAAAACTTCAGAAATGCTTGAGACTGAAAAATCAAAGGTCTAGTTCGAGTTTTCGATTCTTTATGTTTTGCAAAAGCTTGTCTTTGAATTCTTCGAATTTCATAACGACATTTTCTTTTCTATCGCGGAAACGGATTGAGACATTGCCTTGTTCTTCTTCACGTTTGCCAAGAATAAGCATGTATGGAATTTTCATCTCCTGTGCATCACGAATTTTTCCCTGCATCATCTCATCACGCTTGTCATTTAACACACGAATCCCAGCTTCTTTCAATTCTTTTTCAAGTTTGTCAGCATATGCATGATTGTCCTCTCCAATAGGCACCAAAGCTACTTGTTCAGGAGAAAGCCATGTCGGGAAAGCACCCTTATATCTTTCGATCAAGAATGCCATCACTCTTTCTATTGCACCGATTGATGATCTATGAATTACAACAGGCTCTTTTTCCTGCGTGTCTTTATCAACATATTTCAAATTAAATCTTTTAGGCATAACAAAATCATATTGCACTGTAAATGCAGTGTCTTCTTTGCCAGCGACATTCTTCATTTGAATGTCAATCTTCGGACCATAGAAAGCAGCCTCATCTTTTGCCTCATAACTGTCAACTTTCTGCTCACTTAATACTGATCTTAAGACTTCTTCGGCATCATCCCAAGCTTTGTCATCTTTATAATATTTCTTTTCATTCTCTCGATCTCCGAGTGATAATCTATATCTATAATCAACGTTTGCTTTAAATCCAAGAACGCTTGCCGCGAATTCGATCAAATCTAGTGCACCTTTTATTTCTTGCTCTGCCTGCTCTTGTGTACAAATTATGTGAGCATCTGCTAAACAAAAACTTCTTACTCTCATAAGACCAGTTAGTTCTCCGGACTTTTCATATCTGTATAATTTTGCCAATTCTGCAATCCTCATTGGTAATTGTTTGTAGCTTCTTATCTCAGATTGATAAAGAGCGAAGTGATGTGGGCATGTCATAGGCCTAAGCATAAATTCTTCTTCATCAATTTTAATTGGCGCGTACATTGTGTCCTTGTAATAAGGATAGTGGCCGGAGGTTCTGTATAAATTTAAACTAGCAAGATCAGGAGTATAAACATGCAAATATCCTCTTTTAATTTCTTCGTCAACAATGAACCTTTCCAGTTCCCTTCTTACTGTCGCTCCACGCTCAGTCCATAATGGTAATCCCTTCCCAACAAGATCTGAGAAAACAAAAAGTTTTAATTCTTTTCCAAGTTTTCTATGATCGCTTTCCTTTGCAACTTCTTGCATTTCTAAGTACTGCTCTAGCTCTTTTTTTGTCTTAAAAGTCGTTCCATAGATCCTTGTCAGCATTTTGTTTTTTTCATCACCTCTCCAATAAGCTCCTGCTATTGAAAGTAATTTGAACTCTCCTATTTGTGAGGTTGAATCTACATGTGGTCCTTTGCATAGATCTACAAAAACTTCATTTCCTTCTTTATCTACGTTGGCATAAACTGTTGCCTTTTGTCCGGTTTCTTCTATTTCGTCTAGCCACTCTTGCTTGTATTGATTCTCTTTAAATAGCTTTCTCGCGTCATTGATGGAAATTTCTCTTCGTTCAAATTTTTGGTTCATTTCTTTTATTTTTCTCATTTCCGCCTCGATTGTTCCAAAATTTTCCTCAGATATTTCAAACCCTTCTGGCGAGTCGAAATCAAAATAGAACCCTTCATCTGTTGAAGGTCCCATTGCCATAATAATCTTATCTTCACCAAACACTTTTTTCATGGCTTGCATTAGCACATGCTCTGCCGAATGTCGCATTACGGATAGAACTGATTTTTCTTCTTGCTCTTTCATGATTTTGTAAATAATAAATAAAAACGAAAAAACCCTTGCGGATGATCGAATTTTCAATCAACTGCAAGGGTCTTTATTCAAGATATAGACGGTTCCACCTTATATTTCACTTTGGTGCATATTTAATTTTTCGGTATTCACTTGAATTTCAGCTTCAAGTTGCTTTTTGGAAGGCTCTCATTTTCCCTCCCTCGCTGTTATTGAACTTTATTTAATTTTCACTTCTTCAAACTCTTCGTGCTTTCCAGTTTTCTTATCAAATTTTTTGATCTTTATTTTATCTGTTTTATTGATCCTGTTCTTTTCAGATACATAGAAAGTACCACTCTTCTTGTTCATTAATCTGACTAATATTCTTTGTCCTTTCTTTGCCACTGCTGTATTTCTAATAAATTATATTGACAGTTTTTGATTATACTACAATAATACTATAAGTGTACATCATATAAAGTGCTTTTGTCTACCAAAATGAAAAATAAATTTGTCGCATTCAATCTATTTCCAGTAATACTAATACTTCTTAGTTTTCTTTTTCCTGGACATAAAACATCCCCTACTCCTGAAGAGCCAATTCCAAGTGCTATTTTCAGTGGATCTGTTTCTCCAGTAAATGGGAATCAAAGTGCAAAAATGCTAGAGACTGGTTCATGGAAACAAGGCTGTCCTATTGCGATTAATGATCTTCGAGTAGTTTCTGTAAGTTTTTGGGATTTTGATGGGGATCAGCAAGAAGGAGAAATCATGGTTCACAAGGATGTTGCTGATGATGTTCTAGAGGTTTTCCAAACTTTATATGATTCTAAATATCCAATAAAACGTATTGAGCTTGTTGATAATTATGATGCTGATGACGAATTGTCTATGCAAGCCGACAATACTTCGGGTTTTAACTGTAGGCTTGTTCCAAATACTAAGGTTTGGTCAGAGCATGCTTACGGGAAGGCAATTGATTTAAATCCTTTTGAAAATCCCGAAGTTAGGAATGGGAAGGTGGACCCAATTGGGGCTGAAAGATACAAAAATAGATCTTTGAATGATATTGGTATGATTAAACCTGATGATGCTGCGATTCAAGCTTTTGCTTCAATAGGTTGGAAGTGGGGTGGTAACTGGACCGCTCTAAAGGATTATCAACATTTTTCTCTAAATGGGAAATAGGCTTAACTTAAACTGCGATTCTACCAAAATTGCTTTTTCTTTAGTATAATATCGATGTTCTTTAAAATTCATCCGCTGCGGGTATAGTATAGCGGCTATTATGTCAGTTTTCCAAACTGAAGATACGGGTCCGACTCCCGTTACCCGCTCCAATTAATTACAAATATGAACTACCGACCTCTTGGAAAAACTGGCTTTAAAGTCTCAGAAGTATCTCTTGGTACGTGGCAGCTTGGGGCTGATTGGGGAAATATTGAAAAAGATAAAGCTTTTGAAATTCTTCGAACAGCTGTAGATAATGGCGTGAACTTCTTTGATACTGCAGATGTTTATGGTGATGGTCGAAGTGAGCAAATTATTGGAGAGTTTTTGAAACGAACCAAACCTAAAATGATTGTCGCGACAAAGGCTGGAAGAAGACTTAAGCCACATACTGCAGAAGGTTACACGAAATCTAATATAAAGAAATTTATCGAAAGAAGTCTAAAGAATTTACAGAAGGACAGTCTGGATTTACTTCAACTACATTGCCCTCCAACTAGTGTATATTATAAACCTGAAGTTTTTGCCGCGCTTGATGAGTTCAAATCCCAAGGACTTATAAAACACTACGGTGTCAGTGTTGAAAAAATAGAAGAAGCAATAAAAGCTATGCAATATCCTGGCGTTGAAACAGTACAGATCATTTTTAACATTTTCCGACAACGACCAAATGAATTATTTTTTGATCTTGCTAGAAAGAATAAAATCGGAATCATCTCTAGAGTTCCTTTAGCTAGTGGATTATTAACAGGCAAATTTAATAAGTCTACCCAATTTGCAAAAACTGATCATAGAAATTATAACCGCAAAGGTAGTGCTTTTGATGTAGGAGAAACTTTCGCAGGTGTTGATTTTTCAACTGGGTTAGCGGCCGTTGAAGAATTAAAAAAAATGAAGCCCGCAGTCTACTCTATGCCCCAATTTGCTATCAGATGGATCCTTGATCACAAAGAAGTTTCGTGTGTTATTACAGGAGCAAGCAAGCCAGAACATATTATTGATAATGCCCAAGCCTCAAGATTAAAACCACTAAACAAAACGAATGCAAATAAAATTAAAAAGCTTTACGAAGCCAAGATAAAAGCATCAGTTCATCAGAGATGGTAAAATAAATTATGAAACTCTACCGCTTTAGTCCGATTAAAAACAAACAGGTACTTTATGAAGCAATAAAGCATACTCATTTTTCTTGTTATGAACTTTGCAAACAATCTTTTGGAAGATATTATCCCAATGCAGGGAATATTGGAATTTTCTGTCATTATGATGAGGAGTATGATCAGCTGATTAAAATCCGCAAAGAAATTACAGAGCCGTCTGATGATCCTGATAGAAAATATTTCAAACTTTATGAGCCGATTGTTATTCCTGCAAAAGGAGATGTGCCTGAAACTACATATACTTATTTATACATTCGAAGGCCAGACCCATATCGTGCACAAGTTGGAGATGTAGATTTTTATATGGAGTCCGAGAAGTATAAAGAGTTTAAACAATCGTTAATAGATGGGAAGAAAATCAAGGGCGCGAGGATCTTTCCTCGCGCAGACCTGGACATGATAGAACTATTCGATCCCGATATTGACGCCTGCGGTTATGTAAGCACAGATACCATGACCCAGAAGGTTAGAATTAAATTATCAAATGCTACAAAGCTGTGAAAACACAAATGACTTCTAAAGATGCTGTTGAATTTTATAAGGAGATGACTAAACTTGGTATCACAATCTGTCTTGATGGTGGCTGGGGTGTTGATGCTCTATTGGAAAAGCAATCACGTCCACATTCGGACCTTGACATTACTATTCAACAAAAAGATGTACAGCGAGCAAGAGAATTTTTGGAAGAGCACGGATATAAAGATGTACCCCGTGGTGACACTACTTACTTTAATTTTGTATTAGGAGACGACAAAGGACATCAAGTAGATTTTCATGTAATTGTTTTCGACA
>Ga0209416_1000972_pt1 | contig 23296 bp, 44 predicted proteins | sample RifGroF1_FD_184001 | JGI IMG/M metagenome (GOLD analysis project Ga0209416, IMG submission 184001) | Groundwater microbial communities from Rifle, Colorado, USA - Groundwater F1 (SPAdes) (version 2) | ecosystem: Environmental > Aquatic > Deep subsurface > Groundwater | place: Rifle, Colorado...
TTCATATGTTAAGGGGCGACCCGAAACGGAAGGCTCTTCTTCACGAAGTCCATAGATGATCTCTTTAAAAACCGGTGTTTCTTTAGCAGCAGGTTCCGGCGCCTGCCTTCCATCAAGCTCAACTTCTTTTTTCACACCCGCGGCAATAACTTCTACAGCCGCAACCAATCTCTCAAACAAACTCAAAAACTTTTCAATCATTTTACTTCTCCCTTTTTTGTTAAGATTTAACTACATTTATAAACAAACCCTCGACAACCCGTCCTCCCGCCTCATAGCCATCGGGTCAACTTCCCCGTGCTGCAATTGATAATCCTGGCAGTTTTGCACGGCAGACAGGCGTAGCCATCGTACTTACCACAACACTCAAAACGGTTAGCGCAGTTCCATTTTTTCAGGTCATAAAGCCTCATAGACCGCTTTTTAATCCGTGTTCCAAAAGTTTCAGAATGACTTTCCCTATATTCCTGGGCCACTTTCACAGCGTTCGTTTTTCTGTGCTTAGGGCAGAACTTTGAGATATACCCACTCTTCGACTGAAGGAAAATCTCAGTACACCCGGGCCACATGCACGTCGCTTCCCGATGATCAACTTTGGTCAAGTGCTTAGCGCATCTGAAGACGAAATCCGGGCCAGATTTAATTTTAGTCATGCCCGACTGCGGAACCCGGCAGCCGCATTCTTCACAGACGTACCATATCTGTTGCTCCATCCAACACCTCCTTACTGTCTTTTTTCTTGTTTGCGGCAGAGCCGAGTATCTTTGCATCCAATGACCCCTCAACGACCAAAATATGAATAACCACGCTACCTGTTTGGGTTATTCTGTGAAGACGATCATACCGCTGATCGCTTTTTCCCGGAACCCACTCCGGCTCCACATCGATTAAGTTTTGGGCGGCGGTTAATGTTATACCTTCTTCCGCCGCTTCGTTGCCAATAAAAACCCGGCATCTTGAATCTGTTTGAAAGACTGATTCAGCCAACATTTTTGCCTTATCACTCAGGCCACCAATATAAATGACCGGGTTATACCTCTTCAAACCGTCCTTTAACCCAAAGCACACATCCCTGTGGTGGCCAAAAACTACAACCTTTTTAACACCACCGTCAAGAAGGTCGGTTATATATTTCAAAGAGTCTTCGACCTTGGCCAAACCCATTTCTTTCCTCATCTGGTCAAATGCCGACCCAGAGGGAGCGCCGTGGAGAAGGATCTCTTTTTCGTTAAACTCGGATTCCTTGTCAATTATCTTCCGAGTCTTACTGTCTTGCGGAAAAACAACCATCTTAAAAACTTTAGGCGGAAGGTCTTTCAGCACATCTTTTTTCAGCCGGCGCAGCATGAACCCAGAGCCCCGCAATCTTGTGAAAAGTTCTTTTTTGTTCTTGGCGCCAACGACTTTATATTCAGTACCGTCTTCCCATATTTCACAAAACTTTTGAATAAAGGGCCAGAGTGTCATGTAATCTATAACATCAGCCGCGCAAGTATACAATATAGGCCATAACTCGTTAGGTTTACCGTTTGGTAGAGGAGTTCCGTCAAGGAATATAGATCTCGTCTTACCCACAACCCCTTCAATCATCTCTTCTTTATTGCCTAAAACCCTTGAAACTCTCTTAGCCCCCGGAGTTTTTATGTAATGAGATTCATCTATGAAAAGAATCTCAGGGTCAAAAAAAGCGAGTTTATCAGCAAACTCGTAAGAAACCCCGCAAGACTGATCTGGGTCAAACTCCTCCGCCCCCGTTAAAATTACTTTCACCCCTTTATTATGAAAATGCCAGTCGTTTATTTCTCTTTCCCAGTTCAACCGGAGATGAGCCGGGCTAACAACCGCTATTTTACTAAACCCTAAAACGTTGGCAACCGCGATAGCCTGGGGCGTTTTACCGAGGCCTTGTTCATCAAAACAGGCCACGGACTTCCTGCCGGACCTCAACTGATTCACAAGATACTCAACGCCGGCCGACTGAAACGGGCGTAATTTTTTTCCTGGAGGAAGAGGAACCCTGAAAATTGACAACGGGTCTTCTTCATGAACAGCCGACATTTTGATATTATGAACGACCCAGGAAAGTCTTTGTTTTGCGAGGTTATCGCACTGCCCATAAAGCTGGCAAGCGGTATACACCGAAGGTGTCACCCAAGCTTTTCCCTCTTCATGCCACGTGAAGCCTGCTTTTTGGGGAACGTGACGGTCTTCATACCGCCCGAACCAGATAAAAAGGTTATGTTTTTGGTTGAAAGTGATCATCCTAACATCAACTCGTTCGCTTCTTGTATAGTGTCAATTAAGTCGTCAATGAGGCCTCTAATTTCAGAGGTTACGTTATTTCCAGAAGCTGGGTAACAGCTTAGAGCGTTTTTAACGAGAAGAAGCTCTTCGTTACTTAACAGCAAGTTACAAGTTCGTTCAATCATAAATTCAGCCATCAAAACACCTTCACTTTCACGGTTTCCCGTTTGATTCCGGCTTTGTCTTTTTTCCTGTTGTCTTTCCGGATTTCCTTGCTTAACTTTTCCGGGAGTCCAGCCCATACTGTTTGGGCTACTTTTAATTCCTTAAGGGCTCTGGAGATTTCTGCTTTTTGTATTTCTTTGATAACAAAAGAATCCGTACCAGGCTCCCGCAGTTCAACCCCCTTAGAATACACGATTAAGCTCTCGTTGGGCAGGCAACAACACGCAGACTGCAAAAACCCGTAAATCGTTAGATCTTCTCGCATTAACACAAACCCTACCTTATTATCCTTCAGGCAGTCCAGAACAATCTTGGTAAGATTGACCGCGCCCCGAAAAGTGTATTCGTTTTTGTTTTCAGGTTCTGGGATGAAAAACCCGCTAAAGGTTATTTGCCCCCCATCTTTTAAACTCTCAAAAAACGGACCGTAAAAATCTAACGACGGAAACACATTATCCATGATTTTCTCCTCTCTTATTAAATGGCCTTTATAAACCTTGGAAGAATGTAAAGAGCCTCAACGCCAAGGCGTTTATGAGCGTTACGGATACACCGGTAGGGAATTTTTGTTTTGACGCTGCTTACGATTTCAGCATAAGAAGGTGTCCTGTGAAAAAGAATAGGGTATCTTTTTCCGTTATTCTTTTCCAAAAGGCTCTGGGCCTTCAAACGCTTCCGTTCCGCTCTTTCTCTGTTCGTTCTAAATTTCATTTCGTTCTCCTTTTCTATTAAGGTTTTCTTACTCGTGAGATGTATATTATAGACCTAAAATACTCGTGTCAAGAGTTTTTTTTCTTTCCATAAAATATTTTAAATACTCTTGACACGAGTATTTTTATACTGTACACCTGATGGCAAACCCTTAACTATATAAAGGAGAAGGAAATGAAAACAAAAGTAATAGATTTCACCGAAGCTACCTGCGAGCTGTTTCACCCGTACCAGATTTTCAGAGTAATACACGAACAAACCAAAGACGACCCTTGTACCACCGACTGCGCGTATTTTGACAACGGAAACTGTCCTGACTACAAAAACCTGAAAATAACCGCCAGCCCCGCCTTGTCGATTTACATGACCAATGCTGAAATCGCCGCTGAAATGAATTGCACACCAAGGCAGGTTTCAAAAATGAGAAAACTCGGTACCTTGCCGGAAAAATATAAAAAGGAGAAAAAGAATGTGTGACATCAAGAAGAAAATAGGCTATGAAATAAGGTTGATCCGATTAAAGCTCAGTTTAACTCAAAAACAGTTCACGGAGATGTTCAATGAAACAGACCCGAAAATGATCAAAGTAACCCAGGCGGACATATCGAGGTATGAGCTGGCCCAGGTGTCCATCCCGGCGGAAAAGCTGGAAAAATTCAGGTCTTTATTGAAGAAGGAGTAGCTATGGAGCTGACTGAATTTGAACAAGAAAAAGTAAACGACGCTGAAGCCAAACTGAGATATGACACCCTCTTTGCAGATATAAAAGCTACTCGGCAATACGTGATGTTTATGTCTTATCTAAAGGTGGGTTTCAATGAAATGCAAGCACTAATACTGTGCAAAGAATAAGGAGAAATAAAAATGGCAACAGTAATGTATAAATACGTTCTGAACCCTTACACCTCGAAAATACAAATGCCAAAAAACGCTGAAATTCTGCATGTTGTCAGTCAACAAGATAAGATATGCCTCTGGGCAGAAATTGACCCATCAGCCGAACCGGAATACCGATTTTTTGAAGTTTTCGGCACGGGACGGGATATCCCCGCGGGAAACAGAAAATACTTTGGAACAGTTAAAATGTCTGACGACCAGCTTATTTTCCATGTTTATGAAAAACTGTAAAGGAGAAATATTATGCCAATATTCACTCCCCATGAAGCGACGAGCTGGAAGGACATCATAGGAGAAGAAAAAGCTTCTCAGTTGGCCGTCTACGACTCTGACGAGCCTAAATACGAAAACTTTGCCGAGTTCAGGAAAAAGGCGTATGCTGGTTTTGAAACAGAAAAGCCTGTTCTTATAGGGATAGATTTTTCACATGAAAAATCAATAGCAGAAATATTTGAAACGTGGATGGTTGACCGCGGGTACTTAGCGGACTGGCTCGACAATTATAACCGAGATTTTTCTATAGAAAAATTGTTCACAGAAAACCCCTCACTGACTTGGATTGACCGGGCTTTTAAGTGGGACGAAACTGCAGAAGGGGACGACTACTGGCGAGCTGTGCATAAACAATGGCAAAAATATTTAACGGAGGACATTTTTGAATAACATCGAAATTACCTTAGAAATTCATCACGAAACAGAACGGTCTTACCTTGTTTCCGAAACAGGCAATAAAGACGGCGCCGTATGGATACCTAAAAGCCAGATCGAGGTTTTCGACCCTGTGGAGGTCGGTGAAGCCGTGGAAATAACAATGCCGGAATGGTTGGCAAAGGAGAGGGGGTTTATATGATTAAGTTCGTTTGTAAATATTCATTAGCCTTCTGGATGGGGTTCCTTATAACGGAAGGAATAAAACCCCTATTTTCTTTTAACTTTTGGGTGTGCACAGCCGTATCTGGGGTGTTAGTGGCTTTACATGATGCAGTTGTAATTGACGAGGAGAAAGGTTAAAATGAAGAACGACAGTTTAGGCGATAGAATGAAAAAGAATTACGAAGACCGCTACCGATTAAAACTCACTCGGCGAACGCCAGTCATAATGCGCCTGGACGGCAAGGCCTTTCACACGCTGACCCGTCAATGCAACAAACCCTTTGATGATATGTTCAGACAAAGTATGGACGCGACAGCTTTACATCTTTTAATAAACGTGCAGGGTGTTAAATGCGCCTACGTTCAATCAGATGAAATATCCCTGTTGTTGACAGACTACGAGTTATTGACAACCGACGCATGGTTTGATTACAATATCCAAAAAATGTGCTCAGTCGCAGCGGGTATAGCTTCAGTTAAATTTTCAAAAGCCTTCGGCAAAGATGGGCTGTTTGACTGCCGGGTATTCAATATCCCAAAAGAAGAGGCATGCAATTATTTCATCTGGAGACAACAAGATTGGCTCAGAAATTCTATCCAAATGCTGGCCCAAGCCCATTTCCCCCACAAGGAACTCCAAAACAAAAAGACACCAGACCTACATGAATTACTCCACACAAAAGGAATCAACTGGGCAGATTTGGATCCGATATGGAAAAACGGGGAGTTTATATATAGAGGGACGGAGGGAATCTCTTCGAGGCCAGACACGGTTTTCACTGAAAACAGAGAAATTATAGAGGAGCTTATTTAATGCATGAAAACCTTTATGATAATTCCCCCATCCCTTACATCTCACTTTTCAGCGGATACGAAGGTATCGGACTCGGGCTCAAACGAATATACGGCGACCGTCTGCGCACAATCGGCTACTGTGAAAGGGAAACTTTCGCCTGTCAAAACCTGGTTGAAAAGATTGAAGAAGGTAAGTTGGATGCAGCACCTATCTTCACAGATGTACGAACTTTCCCCTGGGAGCAATACTCTAAATTCATGGCTAACGGAGTTGTTTCCTTTGGGTTTCCCTGTCAGCCGGTCTCTTCCGCTGGGAAACGAAAAGTCGATAAAGATGAACGATGGTTGTTCGATATCTGTGCCGACGGAATTAGACTCCTCAGACCCAGATTCGCCTTTGCAGAAAATGTCGAGGGATTGCTCTCCGCGAAGATGGAGAACGGTAAGCCGGTTATCGCTCACGTATTTGAAAGACTGGAAGATATTGGTTACACAGTGGAGGCAGGAATATTCAGCGCGGCTGAAGTCGGCGCCCCACACCAGAGAAAACGGGTGTTTATCTTGGCAAACCGCAACAGTATCGACAGGCGCACATCGACAGAAAAATGGCAGTATGACAGACAAACTATATCGGCAAGTTCTGAATTGGCGCACTCCGAACTCAGCTTTAATAGAACCGAAGAAAAATATAAAACTGTTCAACAGAACCACGAAAGATCCACAGGTGGGTTTAGCGGATCAAGTTCTGAACTGGCCCACTCCAACCAGCCGGGACCACAAAGACGGAACGGCGGAAAGCTGCCAGAACGTTCCTGTAAACTGCCTCCTTGGCAGAGCAGTACACGCTGGCCAGCCAGACCCGGAGAACCCCAATACGAATGGGAAGAACCGAGAACGGTTGTGGATGACTCCGAGAGCGGGAAACCAATCGAGTACCCAGTGCTGTAGTGACAGGCCAAAGGAGATGACAACAAGCTTAGATTCTCAAGTCGTTATCGTTGAAAACTGGCCGACACCCCATAGCAACTGTATGACGGGCGCCGGAACACAGGGAAGACAAGGGGGGTTAAATTTACAGACAAAAGCGAACGGAAAACTTAACCCTGATTGGGTTGAACAACTTATGGGTCTTCCTGTAGGCTGGACCCTGGTTTCTGGAGCGAGTAAAAAGAGCCAACGGGTCGACCGCCTTCGTCTTCTAGGTAATGGCGTCGTTGCTCAGACGGCAGAAAAAGCGTTCTTAACTTTATATAAGGAACTGATAAAATGAAAAAATACACACAAGAAGAATTTAATTTATTCCCGGTTGATGAATATGGGATCAAAAACTGCCCTACAGGTGATTATTCGTTAATCAAAAAAATCCCCGAACAGTGCAGCTTTGCAGAATGGTGCAGCTTTGCAGAAGGATGCAGCTTTGCAGAACAGTGCAGCTTTGCAGAACGGTGCAGCTTTGCAGAACAGTGCAGCTTTGCAGAACAGTGCAGCTTTGCAGAAGGATGCAGCTTTGCAGAATGGTGCAGCTTTGCAGAACGGTGCAGCTTTGCAAAATGGTGCAGCTTTGCTTTCTTCCCGGTCAGCATATTAAGATGCTGGCTTTACGAATTACCCCCCACCCTCACACTTGAACTTATGCGAAGAGATGCCTGGGCGCACCCAAAACCTGAAATGTTTGATATTTGGGCGGATGGCGGCCCATGCCCTTATGAAAGCGACAAAATTGAAAGGCTGCATTTTTTCCAAGAGAAAAGAAGCTTGTGGTCTCCTGGACCGCCAACAATGAAAGATTCAGATTTGATCATAGCTATCTGCAAAGAAAAGAACTGGGTTATTAATTGGGAGGAATAAGGTGAAAAACGGAGTCGAAATAAGAAAAAACGGGAATATGATTATAAAAAGAAAAGACGGATGGTGGGTTGTTAAAATAAAACAGCCAGATGGGTCTTTTAAACAATCAGAAAATGGGCCTTGGGGGTTCATTTACAACGCAAGATCAGCCGCAGACAGGGGGCTGTAATGAAAACAGACCTCATCGTTTTAAAAACCAGACTACTAAAAAATTATAAGCACTTTGAAGAACAATCAAAAAGGATATGCGCCTGGCTGGATTTAGTTAGCTTGTGGGGCATCCACCACCCCGAAGCGCCCAGCGAACTAAAAGACCAAATTAACGTTGATTTCCCTTCTCTGGAGCTTATCATTCATGAATGAATACGCCATAAAGTTCGCCGAGAAAGGATGGTATGTTTTCCCCATCCTGCCCGGCAGTAAATACCCATTTAAAGATTTCGAATGGCGGCTCGGATCGGTTAATGACCCGGAAAAAGTAAAGGCCGCGTCCGTCCATCCCAAGTATAAAGGATGCAATTGGGCGTTGGACTGTGGAAAGTCCAATATATTCGTTATCGATCTTGACGTCAAGGAAAACAAAAATGGCATCGAAACCTGGAGAACTCTTTTTCCGGAAGAATCGGACTCGTTTACAGTTAGAACCGCTTCCGGTGGTAGACACATTTATTATTATGGACGGGGCAAGAACTCCGTTGACGGCCTGGGAATCGGAATCGATACTCGGGGAGATGGAGGATACGTCCTTCTCCCTGGAAGCGTTGTCAACGGATCAGGCGCCTATACTGTTCTGAACGATGTTGAACCCAAACTCCTACCGGAAAAGCTTACAAAATTCATTAAACCCTCAACAGAAAGGAGAAAGGATTATGATATACCCATTTCAGATCCAGATAAAAGCGCCAACATTGAAAGAGCTATCAGATGGCTTGAAAATTCTGCACCAGAGGCTATCCAAGGAAATGGGGGTGACGCAGTTACATTCCAAGTTGCTTGCAAATTACGGGATTTCAATGTCTCAGAGGCCACTGCCCTGGAATTACTGTCGGAGCACTGGAACGAAACCAAGGCGTTTCCGCCCTGGGACCAGACTGAACTTGAAAAGAAAATCGCGAACGCATTTAAATACGCCAAAGACCGACCAGGCAATGCTACACCAGAGGCGATGTTTTCCAGCGGTGTTTCTTCCACCTTCTCAATCCGATGCGCCTCAGAAATACAGACCCATAAACTTAAACCCCGAAACTGGTTGTTGGGAAAAAGATACCTCCTCGGGTTTGTCACCCTCACCGTCGCCCCTGGTGGGACCGGAAAATCCCTCCTCACCATCCTTGAAGGAGCCTCAATTGCGTCTGGAAAGCGACTCACCCATGACGAGGTTAAATTACCGGGGGCCGTATGGATGCTAAGCATAGAGGACCCGTTCGAAGAACTTGATTTGAGAATAACGGCTATGGCAAAACACTATTCCCTCACCAGGGAAGACATGGAAAAATTCTATTATAGTTCTGCTTATGACTCCGACGAGCAGGTGTCTCTTGTCTCATATGATGATAGGAACAGACCTGTCATAAACAAAGCACTACTGTCTTCCATAGTTAACCAAATTAAACAAAGAGAAGTGAAATTGTTTATTGTTGACCCGTTTGTGGAATGCCATCAAGTCAATGAAAACGACAATGGCGCCATAAACATGGTTATGAAAGCTTTTAGAAAAATAGCCAAAGAAACAAACTGCGCTATCTCTATAATACACCACACCTCAAAAGGAAAAGAAGTTCACGGGAGTATGGACAAAGCCAGAGGAGCTAGCTCAGCCGCTTACGCCGCCCGCATAGCTCATACTTTTTATACAATGAGCGAAAAAGAGGCTTTGCAATACGGCCTAACGCCAAATAGGGCCTCTTGGTACACTCGACTCGACTCTGCTAAAAAGAACTTATCCGCTCCTTCAGAGTCCTTTGAATGGTTTGAAAAGAAATCAGTGAAATTGTTCTACGACAATGAAGAAACCACCGGCGTTCTGGAAGCCGTTCAACTCGACCAAGTTATAGGCTCAGGATCGAACGAATCTATGGTTTCGGCTGCCATAGCTATTGTTGACAGACAAGGGCCGACCACATTAAAGAAAATAGCGGAAGAAATAAAAGCGGCGGGGGTGTCGAGCAAAGCAATAAACACCATAACCAATAACTTAGAGGAAATTTTTTCAACGATTCACGAACACGGAAAGAGAGAATACAGGCTCGACCCATTATCCGGGAACAGGAGGGTGTTGACATGTTGGGAGAGATAGGCCTCGCAAGGGTATTCCCAAGAAAAACATCTGCTTCCCCAGATGATCGTCTCTGTTTTTTCGATGTTCCGAATAAGGATACCCCAAAAGATATAGCGAAAGTTCATATCAGCACCTTATTCACTTACGACATTGAACGAGCTGAACACCTCTATAAAGCTTGGTCAAAAATCGCTCCAACAGAAATAGGTGGGCCAGCTTTTAATTCTTTTGCAGGAGATTTCACCCCCGGGCTGTACCTTAAAAAAGGATATGTCATAACGTCGCGAGGGTGCCCGAATAACTGTTGGTTTTGTAGCGTTCATAAACGAGAGGGGGGTATCAGGGAACTCCCCATCACGGAAGGGTGGAATTTGTTGGATTCGAACATCCTTGCCTGTTCCGAAACCCATGTCCAGAAAGTATTTAAAATGATGAAAGCCCAGCCGAAGAGAGCGGAATTGACTGGAGGGTTAGAAGCGAAAATAATGACCTCTAACCACATTAAAATGTTATGGGACCTGAGGCCTAAACAGATGTTCTTTGCCTACGACACTCCAGATGATTTAGAACCTTTAACAGAAGCCGGGAGAAAGCTTATGTATGCCAATTTCACCCGAAGCCACCTGCGGTGTTATGTGTTAATCGGATATCCAAAAGACACCATAGACAACGCTTACAAACGGCTTATCCAGACCTGGAAAGCTGGTTTCCTGCCCATGGCCATGCTGTGGAAAAATAAAACGGGGGACGAAGACAAAAACTGGAGAAGATTTCAAAGGGAATGGACCAGACCGGCTATAACGAGAAGCGAAATAAAGAAATATTTTTGTGGAGAAAAATAATGAGCAATAAAAACTTAAAAGAAGTACTGGCAGAAGAGATCCTTAAACTGATATCAGACTTTGAAAATGTAACCGGCGCCGAAATAAAAGCTATATATTTAAAAAGGCATGAAATGACTCTGATGAAAGATAAGGTAAAGAAGACAGCCCCCTATAGAATCTTGTTTGAAATGGAGTGAAAATGAAAATGTTTCACGGAAAATCTAACCGTTTTTCACCCAGCGGTTCAACACTTTTTACCTCCCGCTCAGAGGCAAAATACCCAACAAAACAATTCCGAGCGGGCGTTCACCATGAAAGACTCTGTAACTCTGAAACAATAGCCTGTGGCGGATGTAGTGGTGAACGCCCGCTCGGAAAGATTGCTTTTATTGCTAACAAACGGAAAGCCTTGCTGGGCTATTATCTTCGAGTTAGCGAAAAAGGCTGTACTGCAAAATTATTGCAAAGTTATTGCAAACCTAACTCTGAAACAATAGCTTATAGCTGCTTTACAGGGGTGAGTTACTGCATATCCACTGTAAAATCACTGCATAGAGGGAGGCAAAAACGAGCTAACTCTAATACAGTAGCCTGTAGCGGTTTACGGGAAAATTATGTAAAAAATTACACAGAAAAAAACAGCGACTGCAATCGAAATTTGAAAACCCATGGGCGCATAACTTATTCGGCTTTCGTCTACTGCAACCGATATCGATTATATCGAAAAACACTCTATTTTTCTTATTGCAATCTTAACTCTGAGATGATATGCTGTGACAGCTTTTCAGACTTGAGCTACTGCAAAAGTGGCTTTTCGAGTGTTTTTCGAAAATCGTTGCAGTTGAGTGCCTCTGGAGATGCCCACCCATCAGAGGTCTTCAGGTTTCGAGTGATTATTGATATTCCTATAAGGGAAAACCGCTTTTAGCCGGTTTTTCCCTCATAGGAAATATCAGGCAAAATGAAAGGAAAAAGTTAAATGAAATGTGAACACAAATGGGAGTTACAGGAAGCAAAAAATTTTGAATGGTGTGGGTTATGTGGAACATTACGATTCAAAGTAAGAAACAGGATATGGTATAAATACCCAAAAAATTTGAAAAGGAAAAAAGATGTCGTCAAATACAGAAAGGATTTAACCAAAGCAGAAAGGGATTGGTATGCTGAATGGAGCACCGGAAAAAGGAGTAGTGAAAAAAGATGTCGTCAAATACAGAACGAACTCTTAAACTGCTGAAAAGCCGAGGCATGAAAGCGGGTATCGTTGAGAGGTACGTCGCTCAGGTATGGGTGAAGAACGGTCAGAGAGGTATTAGGAAAGACCTGTGGGGCATTATAGACATAATAGCTCTCGACCCCTCTCGCGGGGTACTTGGTATCCAGTCCGCCGGACAAGATTTCTCCGGACACGACAAAAAGATTCTGATCGAGAAAAGACAAGACGCTATAGATTGGCTTTCGACCCCGGGGACAGCCCTTGAATTGATCGCCTGGAGGAAGATCAAAAAAGAGAAGGGAAAATCAACCGAAATTTGGGCGCCGCGTATCAAAGTATACACTTTAGCTGATTTCGAAGAATTTGACCCTATAGGACGCTAAATAACGCATAATTTGAAGGAGAGTGAGAATGAAAAAAGATGAGATTTTGAATAGCTTGTCAGAAAGAGGTAATGTGGCTCAGTTTATTTCGTTTGTTCCGGGGGAAACCAGATACGAACAAACTTTTTGCAGAATAAGAGGGGCGGAACCGAATTATTCTTTTCCCTGTGTTGAAGAGGGTGTGGAGAGGCTGCTGAAAAATGTTTCATCGGTCAATATCCGGAGATTTACCCCTGACGACCCTAAAGGGACGTCGCTTATCTTCGATCTCGGTTCTGTTTCTGAGGTTATGAGGTGTTTGGATGAAGCTTTTGAAAAAGGTTACCACGTCATAGTGAATGAGAGCATTTCTATTCATGACGGGGGCGTATCAGGGGTTGTTTTTGGAGGCGTCATTGAATTTTCTCCTGGCGACACGCCAAAATGTGTCGATAAACCGGGGGCGTGTCGGTTGCCGGTTGGCATGGGTGTTATGCTTTTGGAAGAGGTTTATAAGTTTCCGATTCGGCTGAATCCCAGGCCGGGTGAAAGGATAGAGTTTAGTCTGCATCCGAAAAAAGTCGGTTACGCTCATGATCACATAATTTTTTGGGAGTTAGAGGTTTTTGATTCTTTCTCACCTGTAAATTCTGAAATTTTATGGCCTAATAATTTCAGTCGCTTTCTTGGGGATAAAGTTTTTGGCCTTCTTGTGGCTCAGGCCATAGGCTTGAGGGTGCCTAAGACGACGGTTATTCCCAGAAACGTTGCTGTCTTTGTTTTTGGTAAAAAAACGGGTGAGACTGAGAAATGGATACGGACTTGTCCGGAAGTTCCGCATCCTGGGTATTATTCCACTTTTTTCGGGTGGAAAGACCCTTTTGAGATGATCAAGGAAGAAGAAGACGTGCCTATAAAATCTATTATCTGTCAAGAAAGCGTCAAGTCTGTGTGGTCTGGGGCTGTTGTTCGAGGTTTTGTCCAAGGGGTGGCGGGGGCTGGCGACGAGTTTATGATGGGGAAACAGGCAGAGGATATCCCCGAAGAAGTTGTGTCGGCGGTTAAAAAGGTATATGAAAAAGCGGAGCAGGTTTTATGCGGCGTAAAAATGGAATGGGTGTTTGACGGAGCTGAAGTGTGGTGTGTTCAGCTCCACAGGGAGTTTGGCGCTCAGAGTGACGGGGTTACTATTGTTGAGGGGGCCGAAGGTGTTGAATATGTCGATTTCTTTATTCCAGAAGAGGGGTCTACGAAGGATAAACTAACCCGGTTGCATTCCCTGATAAAAAGTAAACCGGGGGGGATAAATGTAGTAGGAAATGTGGGGGTATGTAGTCATTATGGGGATATTCTTAGAAAAGCAGGAATACCTTCTAAAATTTCAGCGGTAAAAGGAGAGTAGGATGAAATTAATCGGTATCTCGGGAAAAATAGGATCAGGTAAAACAGAGACCTCCAGAGAATTGGTGAGATTAACAGGGTTTGTCAGGGCGTCTTTTGCAAACCCGGTTAAACAGGAAGTTAGCCAGATTTATGGGATTCCCCTTGAGGTTTGTTATCATCACAAACAATGGGCTTGCCAGTTGAGAGAAAAATATTTTATTGACGGTGTGGAGTATACACCTCCTCAAACAACTGTTCGTGATTTGCTTCAATGGCACGCTACTGAAATCCGGCGTAAACAAGACCTGGCGTACTGGACAAAACAGATGAAAAGGCGCTTGAATGAACTCCAAGACAACGACTGCCCCGGGGTGGTAATTGATGACGTTCGTTTTGAAGATGAGGCTGAGTTCGTTAAAGACAATGGCGGAATTCTTGTCCGGATTGACCCTTATGTTGGTTGGGAGTCCGGCCCGGCCGCTCGTCACAGTTCAGAAACAGCCTTGGATAAATATAGGGGGTGGGATCTCAGGTGCCGTCCTGCTTTTGGTGAACTGAAAGATTTTGCGGGGGAAATATGCAAATTATTGAAATAATTATTTATTTTTTATTGATGGCCGTGGCGGTTATTTTGTTGTCTTTGACCGTATCAACCGTGGCTCAGTTTATTTATGTTTTGGTGTTTTAATGAGACTCAAAATAATTTACCGGAAAAATTTGAAAATGTCGCCTGGTAAGTTGGCCGCTCAAGCGGTTCACGCAGCTACGGGTATTAATCACAAAGAGTATTATATGAATGTGGTGGTGCTGGCCGTCAGTGATAAGAAATTTAAAGAGATAGTATTTGAGAAAGGAGCATTTGTTGTGAAGGACGCCGGTCACACTGAATTGGAGCCAGGGACCGAAACCTGTGCGTCCTTTTATGATGAATAAAAAAAAATAAAAAAAAATACTTGACAAGTCTTTTTTAAAAGATTAAAGTGCAAGAAACATGAAGGGATACAATATGAAAGTAAAAGAATTACTGAATCATTTTAAAGATACGCCGAAGCCGAAAGTTTCTGCGGCGGCGTTTTTGGGCATCAATCCGGCCACGATTACTGCGTGGGAAAAATCAGGTAACGTGCCGGTTCAATGGGAATCACATTTTAAAATTAAAGTGGGGGAGAAGAGATGAATCATGCTCCTATTAATAGTCTTAAACCTCACCCGCAAAACAACCTCATATATGGTGATTCGTTTGACGACGATCTTTATCAGAGCATAAAAAAACACGGCATTACCTCTCCGGTAATCGTTACCTTAGATTTCACCATCATTTCCGGGCATCGTCGTTGGAATGTCTGCAAAGCTCTCAAACATGAAGTCATCCCGGTTCAGGAGATTGAAGAAACCGACCCGGATAAGCTGGTGGAAATTCTTATAGCTTCCAACGTCCAGAGGGAGAAGACCAAGGAACAGAAAGCCAGGGAGGTTAAAGTGTTGAAGGCGATTGAGGATAAGAGGGCGGCTGATAGACAAGCTGCCGCCGGTGCAAAAAACCTGGAAGTCCATAAAACAGGCAAACCTTTAGTTGTGGAAAATTTACCACCACTAAGCGAAGGTAAGTCCCGTGACATCGCAGCCGCAAAAGTAGGATGGTCAGGGAAAACGGCTGAAAAAGCAATTGCTGTTGTGGATGCTATTGACAGCTTGAAACAATCTGACCCTGAGAAGGCCAAAGAATTAAAGAAGGATCTTAACAAGAGTGTTGCCGGGGCTTATAAGAAAATTAATGTTGAGCCAAAAAAAGAAGATATCAAACGAGCATCTTCTGCAATGCAGTTCTCAACGATGGCGATTTCTCAATTAGAAAGGATTAGAAGCGACGACCCCCAAAGAAGAGAGGCTTTTGAGAGGGTCGTCGCTTGGATAAATAACCACATAGAAAGGATTGTATCATGAATGATTTAGTAAGGTCAACGACAGATTATGAAAAATTTGAACTCCATCCGATCAACCGGGATGTTTCAAAGATCAGATTTTTAACAAAGGCAATGCGTGAACATGGTTGGATACCTGCTTATCCATGCCATGTCAGAGTCAACGGTAACAAAAAATTTAAAGTCATTGACGGCCATCACCGGCTTGAAGTGGCTCAGAGTTTGGGGATACCGGCGAAATACGTTGTCTGCAATGATGATATATCAATCCCCGACTTGGCCAAGACGGTTAATAAATGGTCTCTCCACGATTTCCTGAACGGGTATGTCAGAGACGGAAGACCAGATTATATTGTGATAAAGGATTTTATCGAAGAAACAAGGATTCCTCTCGCGACCGCCATCGGGTTTTTTAGAGGGAGTCCTTCCGGTTCCGGCGGAAACTACAGTGATATGTTTATTAACGGGACATACAAAGTCACCAGCACAAAGCTCACCGACAGAATAAAAGACGTGGTTCTGTATATGCAAAGCCTGGGCCTTAAATACGCTTCATCAAAGCCGTTTGTTACAGCCCTGTCGAGGGCTATGTGTGTTCCTGAGTTCCGCGCCTCTGACTTCAAGAAAAAGATTAAACAGTACCCCAGCTTAATAACCCACCAGTCAACATCTGATGGGTATCTGACCGAGATAGAAATAGTTTGCAATCGTGGTGCAAGAAAAAAAGAGCCTATAGCGTTTCGGGCAAAAGAAGAATTGAAAAAACGGCTACTGTTTCAGAAGAAGTAATGTTTTTGGTCGCGGAGGAGAAAAAAATGAAAGAATCAGTTCTGTTAGCAAAGCGTCAATCGTGTCAAACTAGTCATATTTTTCATTTGTTCATGACTTTGTTTACCGCCGGATTTTGGCTTCCGGCGTGGCTTTTGGTTGCTGTTTTGAATTCCCGGAGAAGGTATGAGATAGACAAAGAGCTGGAAAAAATATAAAAAAAAGGAGAAATAAAAATGGAAGTAGTTTCTGTTTGCATGGAGTGTGAATATTTTGTAAGGCCTGAGTATAAAAACCAATTGGATTTTATTCATGGGTGTACAAAATACGCTAACCGCAGCCCTATGTACGGTCATTGGGTTCCTGGAGATTGTAAGGGGTTGAATCAGTTCGGCAATTGCGGCGGTTTCATGCCTGTGTCTGCCGTACCTGAGAAGATTATACAGGTTGCGGGGTTGACGGAAGAGAGTGAAAAAATTTTACCCCTTCTTGTTGGATACTTGGTTTATTTTGACAGCCGTGTGTTTGTCGTTAAAAAAGATGTGATAAAGGGCCGTAAAAGAATTAGGGTTTTAGAAAAGGCGGACATGTCTAAAATAGAAAACCAGAATCGTTCTCTGTTTGATGGTTTCAGACCTTAGAAGTTTTTATCGACCGTAAGGGGTTTGGTCAAATTTTAGAAACCATACCCCTCTTGATCAAAAAGAAGGCTTCTGAATTTTTATCGACCGTACAGGTTGGGGTCAAAAATTTTAGTGTTATTCGGGCGGCGGTAAAAACTCTCATGTGCTGTCTTACAGTTCTTCGAGCTGTTTTTGGTATTTTGTCCGCAATTTAGGCAGTTCTGTTTTGATCACACCTATCAGTATGCTTGCTACTTCGCCGGCGAGTTCACTGCTTTGGGGTCCTCTGTCTTGATTCGTAAAAATGCCGATGTGGACATAATCCCGCATTAAAAAATCCACTTTATCGATGTTATCCAGTAATATGTTTGCTTTTTTAATTGTTTCTATTTTCATGGTTTTCTCCTTTAAAAAATTATCGACCATACACCTTATGATCAAATTTTAGAAACCATCCCTCTGTCGGTCAAAAAGATGCCGCCGTTATTCAGGAGATGGCAAAACATCAAACCGGCAATCCTTATCAGGGTTCAAGTTTTCAATGTTAGAAAAGCGCATAATGTTTAAGCATATTTCTAATAGTTCGGTTTCATAGACATAGGGTTTTGGGGGTTTGTTAAAGTTCCTTAACCAGTAGTTGGGGGACAGTTTGGTTAACAGTTCTTGGAATTCAGTTAAAGTTCTGTGTTTTGGGTGTTCTAAAATACATTCAATAGCGCATTGGGTTATTTTGTTAAGGATTAAATCTTTCTCTTCTTTCCCGTCTACTGTTAGAAAGTGTATCCCCCTAAGCTTTTTTAAGTCTTTCCATGGATCTTCCGATCTTCTATATCAGCCTTTTGCGTACAGGAAGAAGTGCTTTGCGTATTCGTTTACTTGCATAATGTTCTCCTTTAAAACTTCTTGACCATACCGTGTTCAATCAAAGTTTATCGATCGTATCACTTTCGATCAAATACTCATCCAGGCTAATCGAAGGTAATATCTTTTTCATTTACATACCACCCGAAGCCCTTAGAACAAGTTTTCCCACAGTCATGAAAGTAGTATTTGGGCTTGTCGAATTCTACCCCGATGTTGATAGAAGGGTTGCCCTCAATTACTTGGCATATCCTACCGGTTAAAAATTCTTCTTCGTGGTATACAATCACTCTTTTTCCTATGTCTTTTCTTGTCATCATCGTATTTCCTCCATCATGAGTTTGAAGCATTCAGGGCATCTTAATACAAGATCTTTGTAAGATACAGCGGCGTTTATTTTAGCTTTTTTCTGTTTTTCGGTAAGGTAAGATATGCAAGTCGCGTCTTCTTTAGTTAAAGGAGAAGAGTGTTTATACCCTCTCTTTTTCATCTCTTTGACAAGTTCTTCATGGCGCTTGAATAAAGATCGCGGTTCTAAAAGGCCTTTTTCCAGGTATCCGTTCACATTCTTTTCTCTTTTTAAAGCGCCGATAAACATATGGTGTTCAACATGTTCACCAAGTAAATGCTTACGACACATCAAGGAAGGATCGGCCATCCATTGACGCATTTTCTTCTCCTTTAAGTTTTTTCGACCGTCTTATACTTGGTCAAAGTTTATAAACCGCACCATTCTTGTTCATTTTAAAACAGCTTAAGCCGAAGACTAACAGACCCACGATATTGACCCCCGGAAAGTATTTCCCGTCATTGGATGCAAGTAATAGACCAAAACAAAAACCAAGGGCCGGCAGTGCTTTTTTAAGATTCATGATGTTTTCCTTTTTAATTGGTGGTTTTAGGCCGGGCCAGTAAAATTATAACCCAAAGAACGAATAGCTCTAAGAAAACTCTATCCGGCAGGGAGTCAATGTATTCAAAAATTTCAGTCATTGTTTTTCCTTTCATTAAAATTTATAAACCATACACGTATTGGTCAAAAACTATAAACCGTATGCTATTCCGTTATATCACGTTTTCCATATTTTTAATGGTGCTCATGTTATTGATAGCCCAGAATAGCGCTCGGCGATGTAATTCCTGGGCGGTGATATCTGCTTCTTGAGCGGCAATATTTACGGCCTTTCTTAAGGATTTGGGGATGTTTTTAATTATCATAGCTGTAGGATTTTTCACGTTCGATTTTGGTCTCATTTGTTTTGGTTCTCCTTTGTGTTTTTTCATAAAATTTATAGCGCCTTGATAGCTTTTTCGGTATCCTATCATTTTCCCGTTTAAGTATATTTCGACGTTTGTTCCTCTTTTTCCAAAAGGCTCCCGTTCTAAGGTAAAGCCGTTTTCCCGGGCGCATTCCTCGGCTCTTTCACAAGGGCCGTCGCTTTTTCTTCCTGCTTTTATTCTCATGGAGCTCCTTGTGTTTTTATAAACCCTATGTCCCGCGGTCAGAAACTGTAAACCGTAGGGCATGAGGTCAAATTTATTCTGTTTTTGCGATTTCTTGAAGCGCTTCGATAAGCGCAGGGCCTTCAATCAGCCGGTTTTTGTGCATCATAATTCCGCTGACTTTGTATGATCTGTTTTCCAGGGCTTCAGCCATTGTAGCCCATACCTCTTTTGACGAGGAAGACCAGGTTCCGCCATGGCTCCCGTTTTTTCCATGATTTCCGTGTCCGTAACAATTCCGCCATCCATCGCTTGACCATGACATCAAAGGCCCGTGAATTCTGGAGCCCACATAAATACGGCATAATTCTCCCGATTCCGCCCATTCAAAGGCAAAGTCAAGGTCCGCATGGGCTGGTTCTGTCTCGGATATTCTTTTGCCGTCAATGTTGCCATACCTGCCAATTAAAGGCGCCTGCCCGATACTGATATCTTTGCCGGTAATGGCGGCCATTATAGCAAGATTTTCGTCCGTCATGTTGAGGATTGTTTCAGGGCTTGCAGGGTTGATCTTTCTAAATGAGTTCATTTTAGCGTTCTCCTTTTTTAAATAAATACCCGGCCTAACCAGGCATTCATGAAGTAAATATAAATTTTAACTGACTTGGTATAATCGATTTTGTGCCGGTTGATTAATCTTAATCGAGTCTGGTAAATGTTGTCGATTATGTTTTGTTTGTCGATGTGTGAATAAGTCAAGGTTTTGTCCTTTCAAATTCTATAAACCGTATACCTGTTGATCAAAAACAAATTTACAGGATGAATTCAGTTTTTAAATTTGTCTTTGTAAGATCTGACAAAAAAAGTTTAGAAGATGGACCGGAACCATAGGCCTTTTTTCCGCAATATCCCCGGCGGATATCTGTGATAAACCATCCCGAAGGATATTTTTCTGCGCGTACATGAGTGCCCATAGCGATGGATTTATAAGCATTGGGCAGTTTTTCTGGATAAAATTCTATGGTAGAACCTGCCCAGTATTTTTCCGGGCACATCTGGGAAAGGATTTTTTCAGCGGCGTTTATTCCGGCCGTGATTCTATCAGGATTAAAAAGCCGGGCTTTTTGTTTGAGTTCAACAGTTTCAATTGCTTTTAAAATTTCTTCTTTTTTCGTGGTGTTAATTTTCATTTCAGTTATCTCCTTTTTTATAAACCGTGCGTGTTATGATCAAATTTAAGCCATAGAACCGTCTGAATAAAACTCATATTCGTTAGCGTCACAAGTTTCCTTGTACGATTCTTTAGAAACCTGATAATAATATTCTTCTTTCAGGGATTTATAGATTTCCCGGCAAAGATCATACCGTAACGATTCAATATCTTTTTCAAGGCTGTCAACGACACTGATTAACCAATTTTCAAATTTTATAGGTTTATCCCAGCAATTCCAGTCGATGTTGACGCCGCAGGTCATTTCATGGCTGTAATGGTGTGAATTTCTTGTTACGTCAATATCAATATCGATTATGCTTTTATCTTGCATAGTGCATAGAGCAAGATAAGACCGGTTATAATCAGAGCATAACAATGAATTGACGATAGTATCAAGGTCAACGTCGGCCGTAAAACTTGCGCCGTCGCCTTGAGACCAGAAACCGGAGAAGCGTATATCAGCGTTCAGGAAACCTATTTTTTGAAGTTTTTCGGCCCAGTACTCAATCTCGTATTCATGCCAGTTATTTTCGGCGGACAGAAAAAGGCCGTATTCATATAGGGCCCTTTCTTTTGCGTTTTCTGACAATTCTTCAAATTTGTAAACGTTTCTCGTTATTGTTTTTTGTCTCATGGTATTATTCTCCTGTTTTATAAACCGTATAGGTTATGGCCAAATTAGTTTATTTCCTGCATTTCTTCCAGTTCTTCATCGCTGAAAAGTGTTTGAAGCGCCTTGAGTTCTTTTACTACGGCTTTGTATACTTTTTCAGCTTTTCGGCTGTCTGAATCATAGCCATAATCGCTGCAAAAATCTTCAAAGGTTCCGGGTTCATATTTTGTTAAGGCTGCAAGGACGTTGTATTCAGACGGCGCTTTTCCAGGGATAAAGACGCAAAAATCTGATAGAAAAGATGGTGAAACTTTTTTGTTACCGTATGGGTTGACCGGTGATCCGTCCGGATAATATTCTTTTTTTGTTACTTTATCCCTGTAGATTCCGGACTTGGCGATGGACTGGCCGAACGGGAAAGAGTATTGCCTTTTGTCTCGTTTGATTGTGATTTGATAGATATCTCTTTCTTGTTTATCGTCTTCGAAATAAAGGCCGTGACCCGTTTTAATAATGTCCATTGTTGCGCCGGTTTTTGTCAAAAAGTCGATTGCTTGTTTCTGGTATTCGTTCATGGTTTTATCTCCTATTTTATAAATAAGGTTCACAAAATTCAGCCGGGACGTTGATTCCGTAGTAAGTAAGATCATGATTTAAGATACTGTTTTTATGTCCGGTTATTTTTTCAGCGTGTTCTTTAAAATCAACCCAAAAATGATAGCTGTCGTCTGGTCCGCGGGCTGTATTATTTGATACGGTTGATCCCGCGGGGATAAGGATATTATACCCCTTAAAATCGGCTTTAAAATCTTTGATTGTTTTGGCTGTTTTTATCATTTTATTTATTTCTCCTCTTTTATTTTTCGGTTATAAACCATAACCAAGTCGTTTCTGAAACTTTCCAGATATTCCGCGGATCTTTTCCAAAGAATGTTAAAATCCGTTTGTTTCATGCTTATCTTCTTTTGTAGTTGATGGATAAGAGTGATATGGCTTATTTTAATTATGTCTTCTTCTGGAGGGTATATTTCAGATTTGTCGGGAGTTCTTTTATACATGGGTTGTTCCTTTCTATTTAGTGTTTACATTGTCGGTCTTGCTTTTCTTTAATGCAATCCATATGCCAAACATACCAAGTATTTTAAATTTAATTGAAGAATGTTGATAATAAAGGCTTTCAGTCCTATTTAAAGTTTTTTCCCCTGGTTCTTTCCAAAGCTTTAAATCTTTATATCGGTTCACGATTATGAACTCATAGTCAGACCTTGACTGTCTTGTTGATGTTTATAGCTTTGCGTATCAAGGCTTTTCGTCATTGCAATAAAGATTCAAAATATTGAACATAATATAAGACATTGAATGTCTTGTTTGTCTTGGTATCCCTAACTGTAAAGGCTTTCAAGGTTTTGTTTATTGGTTCAAGATAGTGAATCAGACATCGCGCTTCTTTGATTTATTATAGGACATTGCGCGTCTTGTTTGTTTCGAAAGCTTTGATAATAAAGCGTTTCAAATGTTTTATATACCATTGTTTAAAATAAAATAGGACATATGAATTCTTATTTCTTGACAAGCATGAAGCATAAGCGTATTGTGAGGCAATTGTGTATCATACGGAGTGCAACAGTATATAAATGCCCGAAACACCTAACAAACCATGTTTAAAATGTAAAAAGAATCTAACCACATCAACGTACTGCCCTGCCTGCCAGTCCATCCAAGACACTAAAAAACAATCATACCGACAAGACCAAGATAAGCGGCCCAGCTCCAGGGCGCGCGGCTACGATACGGCGTGGGAGCGGCTCCGGAATTGGTATCTCAAACAAAACCCCTTATGTATTGATTGCCAAGGTGCCGGTGTTATCCGGCCGGCCGTAGTGGTACATCACATCATCCCTGTTGAGGACGATCCGTCAAAGCGCCTGGATATGGACAATCTAATGTCACTCTGCCGTGATTGTCATGAGATACGCCACCAGCGTAAGAGAGGCAAGGGTTTCAACTCTGCTGGTCTGCCTGAGAATCCAAGCCACCCATGGTTTAAATCTTTTATAATCAGTAACTTACATAAAGTTTACCTAACAAGCGTTAGAATTTTCTATTTAACGTTAGGTATAATATTTTATCATTGGAAGCGTGAAGAACCGCTACAGGAGGGGGGCCTATGAAATCTCTACAGCTTTCTTCCATGGAC
>Ga0209416_1000979_pt1 | contig 23160 bp, 45 predicted proteins | sample RifGroF1_FD_184001 | JGI IMG/M metagenome (GOLD analysis project Ga0209416, IMG submission 184001) | Groundwater microbial communities from Rifle, Colorado, USA - Groundwater F1 (SPAdes) (version 2) | ecosystem: Environmental > Aquatic > Deep subsurface > Groundwater | place: Rifle, Colorado...
CTTTAAAGCATTGTTTAATGCAACAGAGAAAATAAATAAAAATCTAATATCTTCGTCAGAATCAGAGAGAGTATTTAGATAATTAGGTGTAGTAATTACTGCTATTGGTCTATGAATAGGTAGATTTCTAGATAAAAATTCATTACCTATACTTTTCTTAATGTCACTCATATGACCAAATTCTTCTATTACTTTATTAATCTTATCTTTCAATTGCATTTGCTTCTCTTTTAGCAAAATCATCAACTCCTTTAGTTATTCATATGTAATATTATATTATAATTATAACCAGGAGTCAATGATTTTAATCATATTATTTTTATATTTTTTAAATTAAATTATTTTCATCGTTATATCATTATCTTATGCATTTGCAAGTTGATTATGTATCGCAGATAAAGATATATTCTCGATCAATAACTTTCCTTTTTTTATTTTATTTTTGTTTATCTTTTGTATAATAAAGTTCTTACCTAAATTATACTTATTATTTATTTTTCGTAGGATAGATAAATCTTTTTCTAAAATCTCAGTATCACCATAAGTTGTGAATCCAGTACACCTACCTGTGCAAGTGCAATAAGATACTTCATTGCTACTCACAAAAAACGTATTTAAACCAGGGACATATCTACCTTCACCATCAACAATAACATTACAAATTCTATTCATTCTAAATTTCCTCCTCAGTTTTTAAATTTTTATTTATACTAACTAATTGATTATCTAAATAATATAAATATAGAACATCTGTTCGTATTATGGTATCATATTAAGATAAAAAGAACAAGTGTTTTGTTTAAATATTTTTCATAAAATTTTCCGAAATATATTTAACCTGTTCTAATTTATCTTAATATTTTTAATATTCGTTCAATATTCACTTAATATTATTTATATAAGACACTATATACAATTTTATGAACTATTTCAACACAAACCTAGCGACTTTATATGACAATTTACGCATTTGTAATATGTTTGTTTTAATTTGTTAATAATTATTAATAGTTAATTTTAATTTATTTCAGTTATTTCAGTTTATTTACAATTGGCAAGGTAATTAATCCTGCTAGGAGGATACCGTACATAATACAATTACTTATAGTAACATCTACATAATGAGCAATTACAAATAATACACCTAAAATAAACATGGATATTGATTTAAATTTTACTTTCTCTTTTTCTGTGAGTGGACGATTTGGATGTTCTACAGGTGCGTATATAAATATTATAATAAATGTTGTTATGTAAGTTATTACATTTAATATGTCATTGAATGGTATATATTTTGCTAAGAGGGATGTTAATGTGAATATTATAAATGAATAGTAACAACACTTTGTATATGAATCAAGATGAAGTCCACCAGAATAATTCCTGAGTATTGCAAATGATAATATTGTTACTATCATTTGCAGAAGTATGTTTAATAATAAACCAATTAATATAATAGGTATTCCTTTATTTATAGAGCCTATTATTACTTCTATTCCAAAGTAATATTTATATCTTCTGTACTTTTTTATATTTTTAACTATCTCTTCATCTGATTTTTGAATTATATTATATAACCAGTTTGCTAAGTTATATGATATCAATTTTGTATATCTAAGAGTTATTAAATAGTTCATATATTTCTTGATTAACAATTAACCCGATTTCTCCTTTCTGTATTATTTATTGTATTTTTATTTTTGTATGTATTTGGTGAACCACTTAGATTCACCAATAACTTTTTGTGATTAACAATTGAATCTAATGCATGATATAGATTTGTTACCCATCTTTGTGTATGATATTTATCAATATCTCTTTTTTTATTTTGATGAAGTATACAATAAGGTCTTGATTTTTTTATTGATTCATTAATTTTATTTATTTTAGATGTTAATCTTTTTCTTACTCTTTTTTCATCTAATGGTATAGATTTAAGAGTTCTTTCTGTTTCTATTTTTTCATTATACAGTTTATTTAATCTCTTTTGTTTTTCTTCGTAATATTCGATTATCCATGTTTCATATTGACTAACTTGTAATAATAGTGTGTTTGTTGATTCAAATGGTTGAAAATCCAAGGCATATTCATCACGATATTTTTCTAATTGTTGCAAATTCTTTCTACTAAACATATCAATATATCATCTCCTTTTTATTTTTATTATTTTTATATTATTTTTATATTATTTTAAACAAATTTAAACTACTTGACTTACATAGCCATTAATTCTGTCGTACTCTTGCATAACTAATTTTAGGTTTTTACCATGCATACTACAATAATCTTTTAATTCGTTAAATTTTTGATCTATAATTTTAATAATATTTGGTGTTCTTTTATTCATACTTTGCAATGTTCGGATGTGTTCGACCATCTCGAATACTCGTCCTTCCTCAAACATTAGCGACTCGAATCCAAGACTTAGTTTTAGACCATTTTCCACTTCTTTCATCTTATAATTTGGCAATTTGGTTATTTTATATGGGACACCTCCGTTTACGAATAGTCTTTGGGTTGATATTGTGCGAATTTGTTCAATTTGCAGCTCACAGTCCATCTTGAAACCTAAATCTTTCTTTAATGGAATGTGTATTTTTGATGTGAATCTACACTTAGAAGATATTGGTATTATAATAGTTGTTGTACTGAATCTATTGCCTTTATCATTTTGTATCACAAGTAACGGACGAGTAGACCCAATTTCTGAACCAGAATTAAAATATCCTAAATCGCCCAAATACACACTTCCTCTTTCTGGATTAAAGTTTTTCCATGTTTGATCTTCTTCTGGATCAGATTCACTATAACCACAAATATCATAAAGATGTTTTTTAGTTATTCTCCCTTCACTATTATTTGAAATTAATTGCAATAATTTTCTATCAGGCAATTCTTTAATATTTCTTTTTAATAAATCTAATATTGGTTCATGATTACTCATTCTCATTGCATTACAAAATAATTTAACATCACGATTCCCTTTCGCAACGTAAACCGCATAACTAATCTGTTTCACTAACTTCTCATCAATCATAGACTTTTCTTTTTTACCTAAAAATAACATTAATAACCACTCCTTATTATTTATTATATTTTATTTATTATATTTTATATGTATGTCGATACTCTGCTTTTTAGAACACTATTATTTTTTAGTTTTGTAAGTGGAGTAAAACAAATCTCCACTTACTTTCCTATGTAGTTATAAACTACTGTTTAGGTGATTTAGGTTGATGGAAGAAACCTCTGCAACAAATGTAATGTGCATAATAAGATGCAGTAACTAGAATCAAAGTGGCAGCATAAGCATAATATTTCATATTCTTTTTCATAATAAACTTCACCCCCTTTACTTTATATAATATCATCACCATATAAAATTTCTTTTTCTTTTTGTAACTTAATATTATTATTTATTAAATTGCAAACTGAAATGATATATGATGAAACTAAAATACTCGGCAACAATAGAACTAGAATAGAGGTTGCTATTTGCATTATTAATTTATATTGTTTTAAAATATTTGTTTCTGTTAAGAATCCAACAATTATAAATCCACTAAAAAGTATTGACATAAAGAATATCATTGTAGAAATACTTAATACTTTATTTTTAAATATAATCTCAATATAACTTATTTTTTTCTCAAAACTATTTTTATAAAAATATAGTGCTAAAAATAAAATTTGTATCAATCTTGGAAATAATGATAGTAAAATATTAAGCCATGTGTCACTATTTATCTCATTTATATTTTTATCTAAAACTAAAGTAACTATTATTGCATAAAATCCTTCCATTAAGAATATCATTGCAAAATCTACTAATACAACATAAGTTATAATTTTTATATAGTTTATTTCTTCATTTAAAATATTATTTATTTTAATTAAATATATAATCATTATACACATTAATATCTCTGTTATAATAAATTTTTCAAAATGATTATAATGCAATAAATATTGTAAGATACTATTTAAAATTACTGTTGGTATTGCCGGAAGCATCACGTTTCTAATACTTTCTTTCAAAAAATATATATCAATCAAATTTCTTTTCTTCAATAAAATCAATACTACAATTACAGTTATACACGATTCTGGAATCGACGTAAAAATCGTATCAAGAATCGCATCTATGTAATTTAACCAATATCCTATAAGTAACGCTATTATTCCCCATGTAAAAGGTGAAAATAAAATGTCTTTCAATCTTCTACAAATACTATTCATCAATAAATTCAACTCCTTGTTCATGTGGTATCATTTATACTATTATAATACTACAGTGGAAAGAAGTTGTCAACAATTATTTTTGTATTTCATTAAATTTTTTAAGTTTTTCAATATTATTATTTTTAATATTTATTTGCTTTACCGAACAATAAAGAATTGTTGTCATGCACAATATTATGAATAAATCACCTATTGATAAATTTGAAAATCCAAATAAATCTATTGTGTCACATAAAAATATCATCTTACTTGTATGGTCTCCCAATATGTAAAAAGTGTCTTTTGTTAATGCTTGAATGTCTGCATAACCTGTTGCATATGAAAACGAGATAAATAATGGCATATGTCCATTATTATTTATAACAGCAATATAATTCATTAATAATCCTATACATAAACTAATCATTGCAAATATAAAAGGAGATGTTAAAAATGCTTTTAATCCATTTCCTTTATATTTTTCAAAATATGAATCATATAATTCATATTCAATAACCAATCCTAAAAAACTTAGGAGTGTTAATTGTTTAATTATTGTGGAATATTCTAAAAACCATATGATATTATTTAACATCATTATTTCAAAAATTAAATATAAAACTAAAAGAATAATTGGAGGATAGAATGACCAATCCTTGAAGATAAGATTAATGTCATATTGTTTCCATAAATACACTCCATTCCTTTCTAATTTTTGTATGAATTTATTTCTAATAAAAATAATTAGAAATAGTATTAACCATGTTTCAATCATATTAAGTTGTGGTAACTCCTTTCTATATATTATATTCTTAATTTAATTTTTTGTTATATTTTTACTTCTTTTTGTTAATCTCACTGGTTTAAAGAATTTTTCCTTAGTTAATAATTCTAACTCCTGTCTATCTTTTCTTTTATATCTAGTGTATCTTTGATATATTATATAACTAGGTATTCCTGTTTCATCAGACCATTGTTTAACTGTTTTCATTTCATTATCTACTTCTATGTATAATGTATTAGATTTATTATATGACTGTTCTTCCCAAGTCGCCCATTTACAATTGCTTGGTTCATAATTTCCATCATAATCTATTCTTTCAATAGTTAAATTTTCTTTATAATCGTTTTCTATTGCCCAATTATAAAAATTCATAAAATTATTTAACCATTCATCGCAAATAACAATACCTCTACCACCATATCTTTTATAATTATCATGTTTTTCATTATAACATCTTTTTCTCATACTGTCATATGTACTATATATTTCTTTATAATAAGGGTATAAATCTTTCTTTGTTTTACCTTCCCATCTTTCAATTAATGATTCTTTTAGTATACAACCACAACTTTTTATATTACCTCTAACTAAATGATTCTCAGCTATTTCTTTTTTAGTTTTATCTTCACAATCACATTCACATAACCAATATCTATCACCATGCTTATTTGTTTTATCAGGTAATAAAGAAATTACTGTTAAATGATTAAATTTCATATTCGTTAAATCTTTAAATTCTTTTGAACGTGATTGTGAAATTTTTTCTGCAATTTCTGGAACTTGTGAAACATTGTCAACACCATATTTTTCTTGACAAGTATTTTTATATTTTTCTTTATATTCATCTGTTTGTGTATAATATTCTACTCCATACTTATCTAAATTAGTTTGTTTAATTTTTTCTTTACATTCATCTGTTTGTGAATAGTGTTCTTTCCCATATCTAATTAAATTAGTTTGTTTAGTTTTCTCTTTTACTTCTAAAGATTGAGAAGCATATTTAACTCCACATTTATCCATGTTAACTTGTTTTATTTTTTCTTTTATTTCTTCTACTTGAAATGGATTTTCTGCACCATACTTTTCTATATTAGTTTCTGTAATTTTTTCTCTAATTTCTGGAACTTGTAAAGTATATTCTACTCCGTATTTATCTAGACAAGTTTGTTTTTTCTTTTCTTTTATTTCTTCAGATTGACTAATATATTCTACACCATATTTTTCTTTAATTATTTCTTTTATTTTATCCTTTATTTCTTCAGATTTAAATGGATTATCTACGCCATATTTATCAATCATTGTTTCTTCTCTTTTATAAACTCTGCAATCATCGCAACAATCTTTATCATCCATACCATATTTTTCTTTTCTTATATTGTGATTTGAATATTTTCTTAAAAAAGGAATACCACAATAATCACATCTAATTAAAATATATTTTTGACTTTTTAATGCTAAATCTTCAATTTTAACTTCAAATTCATCTCCATAATTAGTAAAAGGATAACCTTTTTCTTCATAGTATTTTTTATGAGCACCATTCCAATTCATTTTAATTTTCTGATTTTTAACTAACATATTATCTCCTTTTCTTATTTTTTATTTCATTATAAACTACACCAACCCAAATTGGATCATTATGGCTTTATCTATTTCTTTGAGTTTATTTTTATCAAGTTGACTAATTTTAATTATATTGCCATTAATCATAGCATCATTTTTATTTATGCATTTTGTCTGCTCAATGCAGATAAAACTAGATAATTTTAACCCATTTTCTTTGCCTACCTTGACATGAACAGGAATATTTCCTTTAGTTTGATTGGATGTAATTGGTGCAATTTGAATTACTGTACTATATTTATTATTAATATTATTTGATATTACTACTGCCGGACGAATACCTTGAAATACAGAACTTTGATTATGATTTTCTCCTAAATTTACAAGTATAACACTACCCCTTTCAGGACACCAATTCCTCCAATCTACTCCTTGTTCTTTCTTAAAATATTGAGCATTAACAGCTTGAGTTTTAATAATCATTTTAAAATCACTCCTTATATAATATATATTATTTTATGTTTCTATAATATATATTATACCCAGAGTTCGTCCTATGCAATCATTTTTATATTACTATTTTGTTAATTATTTATAATTAATCTTCTCTAATATTTCTTCTAAACTAACAGGCTCATAGTTATTAACATCTACACCTACATTATATGCATTTTTTATTTTCGGTTCTAAAATACGACTATGAATATGACCATGTAAATGAATACTTTCATAATGTTGACAATCAAATACTGCAATAGGATAATGGAATAATACAATTTTCAATCCATTATATTTTAACATATAATAATCTTTAACCCATCCGAATTTTTTATGTATTTCTCTGTCTTTTAAATAGTAATCATGATTTCCTTTAATTAAAAATTTATTTCCATTAAGTTTATTTAGTAATTTAGAAACACTTTCTGAATCTCCAAAAGCAAAATCTCCAAGAATATATACTGAATCATTTTTGGATACCTTCTTATTCCATTTGTCAATCATCTGAGTATCCATGTCGTTAACATTTTTGAAGGGTCGTGACTCATATTTAACCATGTTTGCGTGCTGGTAATGGTTATCTGACGTAAAGAATATTGTCATGTTATTTTCTCCTTTTATATTGTTAATTTATTATATTCTCAATTCACTAAACTAAAAACTACGTACACTAACTGCGTCAATTTCTGGTTCCCATTCTTCAGGTTTTATATATTCAATAGAACCATTAAATCCACATTTATTACACCAAAAATTTAAATTCCAACTTTCATATGCAATTAATACATCATCCTCTTCTCTACAAATAGGACAACAATTAAACACTGGTGCAATTTGTTTATTGTTTGTAATTGAATACGAATATTCGTTCATGTTATTTTCTCCTTTTATTATTTTTATTATAATTTTCTTTTAATCTTAAATATTTTTCACACTTCTCACAATCTCTATTATCCATAATGCAAGGTTGACCTTTGTAATATTCTAAAATACACATATCAAAAAACTCCTTTAAGAAAAATTATTTGGATATTTTATTCCTAATTTAATATCTTTGTTAAGTTCATTATTAATTTTATTTAATAACATTTCTAAATCTACTCTTATATCTATAACCAAACTCCAATTTTGGTCTTCTTCTGCACAATTAAGTTTAAAAATTAAATACTTAATATCATTAACTATATTATTAATATTCATATAATTTCCTCCTTTAAATTAAATTATAACCAAATGAACTTTCTATTTTAATTTTACTCTACTTCATCCCCATTTAAATAAAATTGCTTATAACATATATCACATTCTAAAAACTCTTTTTTAGATATAGTTGCAATACGTTTTATTTTATTAGTATGTGGGCAACCATTTTTAATGATTTCTTTACGTTTTATTTCTCTTTGCTTTTCTTCTTCTTTTATTTCATTAATTATTTCATCAATATAATTCATAAACAATTCTCCTTATCTATACATACTACATCTTGTGTTTACGAATAACCTTTATCTTTTTATTACTTGCTTGTGATAAATATTTTGCTTTTAATGTATTTGCCCAAATTGCATTTATATCATAAAAAATCCATAATACAAATATTATTATAATCATTGTTACAATCTCATGTTGTAAGGCAAACTCTAACATAATTTATTTCTCTCCTTTGAAAATTTTATTGCATCTTCTCTTGATCTTCTATTCCATTCTTCATTACATTCGTCACCACAAATTAAACATTTCCATTCCATATTTTATTCTCCTTTAATAAAATTTAACCTTACTATATAATATAATTGATATATTGTCATTGCTTAATTCTACTAATCTATACTCAATATTTAATTCATTCAATTGATTTATTATAATATCTATAAAATATTTACAAGTAAATATTTTTATTTCATACGGATTAGGTAATTTACTATCATATAATTTTTTTATGAAATAATATTCCTTTAAACAAAAATAAATATATTTTTCTATAGGTAAATTTAAATTTTTATCACTTATTGTCAAATATATTTCAGACAATGCTATAACCATACCATCTTTTTTATAAAATAAGTGATTATTTTTATAATAGTTTAAGATACTGTCTTTATCTATACTATTTTTTACTATTTCTAATAGATTTTCTTCATTACTATCTTCGGGATAATATTTAGGTATGCTAAAATAAAATTGTATATCTTTATTCATAATATAAGTCCTCCTTAATTTTACCAATTAGGATCAAATGCACTCCTATATGCATCATCATCAAAACTATCACTATCATAATGATCTGGATTGCAATCATACTTATCTATAAATCTACTATTTTCATATTCTTCATCACTAATTACATTGTAAATATATTTCTTATTTATTTTATAATTGATACTTGCTTTTTTGAATTATCTATATTCTCCATTATAAATATTCTTGCCTCATCTTTCATTTTACCTTTGAATTTTATATCTAGATTATTTTCAATTATATCAATAACTTTTTTCCGATTTTCTGTAATCATATTTACTCCTTTAAAATATTAAAACCAAATTAAACATTTGTTTTAATGTTATTTATAAATAAATGTAAATAGGTTCTAATAAATATTCTTTTAAATACCAATCTATTTCATTTTCATTAAACCAACAAAGTCCACAATCATCACATTTACCATTTAAATCATTTATATACATTATATCATCTTGAATTAATTCATTTAATGTAATTATTTCATAACCTAATCTATTAATACATTGTTGTTCATCTAGCTCTTTTATAATCAATTTATTTATCTCCTTTAAAATATATTTGGAAAATCAATATCCCACATTGTTTTATTTGCTCTAGTAGTTAAATATTTTTCATATCCATTACTCTTTGCCATTTCACATGATTCACTAAGAGTATCACCATAACCAACTATTTTATCTCCTTTAATTGCAATCCATTGTCCTTTATATTTATCACATATTTCATCAATATTTTTACAGAAATAATCTAATTCAGAACTTGTAATTACTTTCATAATATAACTATCTCCTTCCGTTCTAATATATTAATTTGTTGCAAATACTTTATTTTCTTTTTCTTGCTTAACTTTTTATAGTTTAATCTTTTAGTTAATAGATTGAGTTTATTAGTTAACATTTGTATCCTCCCAATCTGGATTTCTTGGTACTCCAATTATAGCAGGATTACCAATTTGAATTTTACTAAAAGTATTAATTACAAAAGCAAATTTTTCTGTCCATATATATTTAGGTTTTTCTTCTTCGTCTAATTCCATAGTTATAAATTTATCATTGCACATTTTTTCAAATGATTCTTTAGTAAATAATTCGTTTTCTCCCCATACTAAATCTTCAATAGTAAAATTTACAAAATTATCTGTTTTCATAATTAATAATAATTCCTCCTAAAATCTTAAATATTAAAACTTCCAAAACTATTATTTTCAATTCCAATTACACCTTTAATATTTTTAATTTTATCTTTATTTTCTTCAAAAGTAGTAACTGAAAGAATAGGTATAATTTCAGTAACAATTTCTACTGTACCATAGTCTAATAATTTTAATATTGTATCATCATTTATTTCTCTTACACGTACCAAATAAGTTTTATTTTTCTTACTCATTTATTATATCCTCCTTAAAATTCATGATCAATGATTTGTTCTATTCCAATATTATTTATCTTGCTTTATTTATTATTATATTCCTAATCTATAAATAAAGCAAGAGTTATTTTACTATTTATTCTTAAAATATTCATCAACTAATTTCTTTACTTCTTTCATATCTACTTTACCTTTTAACTCCTTAGATAAAAATTTCATTGCTTCGCCAATATTATTCCCAGTATTTCCAACACTCTCAACAACATTACTAATAATACTTTTTACTTCATCAATACTTAACTTCTCAGGTAAATATGATTCAAGTAATTTAATCGCATCATTTAACTCAATAATTTTTATTTCATCCTTCACAAATGATAGTTCTTCTTTGTATTTCTTTAAAGTTTTCTCTGTCACAGTAATAATAATATTCTGTTCAAGTTTATCTTCTGATACTCTCAATTCTTTTGCCTTTGTAATAATGTCTGATTTTAGGATACGTAATACAGATAATTTATTTATGTTTTTTGATTTCATTGCTGATATAATTTGTTTATTGATTTTATTGTACATTTATATTCTCCTTTTTATGTATAGTGGTTTAGGGAGCAATCAATAAACAATCACTCCCTAAACTTAAACTAAATTTATCTTTCTAATTCATTAATCATTTTTTGAATTTCTTCTGCTGACATATTTAATAAATCTTGGTCTTGCTTATTTGCTAGAATAGCCATTAATTTCTGTTTCTTTTCTTTATTTTGTTTTTCATTCAATCTCAACTGCTCTTCTTCTTGCTTAACATTAAAGATATGTTTTACAATTTCAATCTTGGTATCAAGAATCTGATCTTCCATTGATTTTACTTCAAGTAAACTTTCCTCTTTAACTTTCTTTAATTCTGAATTAAGAGATTTGAAAATTGAATCTAATTCTCTGGGTGATAATTGCCACAAATCCTCAACACTAATCATACCTTTAAAAGCAAACCTAAACTGGCTTCTAGTTGCCATTTCAAAAATATTTACATTCTGTGTCATAATCATCATTTCTCCTTTATATTTTTATTTATTTAAAATTTAATTTTCAACATTCTTTCTGTATTTCCTTTGACTTTTACAGTTAATTCATTTCTCTTGGTTGAACTGAATCCCAAACCTGATAGTTGATTTGGATTATCTTTAACTGCCATTTTACTACCCAAGGCCTCCATAACTTTCCTATGTTTCATTAAATCTTCTTTCAAAAATTCATTGAACATTCCGTTAGGGTTTTCTGGATTGATACATTGCTTAAGCATAAAAAAGTAATGTTTATGACCAACATTTTTATCTTGCCAATAGTTAGGTGAATAACAAACAACACTTACAGGTATAAATTGATTAGTTTTTAAATTCCATATTTCTTTACTAGATACATTAGAAGGTAATTTTTCTTTAATACTAAATCCATTAACTTTACTAAATGTAACTTCTGCCACTTGTACTTTTTCACTTTTTCTTAATTCTTTATTATATTCAAAACTAAATATTTGTCCATCAAATTCAATTTCTGCACTAAATCCTTCTTTCCCACCTCTATGAGAAAAGTTATGGACAAAGAATCTATAAGTACCTTCTTGCATTTTATTCCTATCTGTCCAAGTTATATTTTCAACAGCAGGTTTGCCTTTTTCTGGATGTATAATATCAATATCTAATTCACCAGTAGTACGATAGTTCTTTTTATTACTGTAATAAATTTCATTCCCATCTGGTTCGTAACAGTGAGCATCTAAATCATTTCCATCAAATTTATTATCGTTCCATTGAATAGAAAATCTCAATATACCTTCAACATTACCTCCTGCTGATTTAACTCTTTCTTTTATTGAGCTATCTGTAATATTACCAGTGTATGCCCAACCAAAATTATTATCCCATTTAAACATTGTCTTACTGTCTTTATTTTCTGGTGCAATAAGAGATACCATATTATTAGCATGTTTATTTTCTAATAACACTTCTATTTCTCTTACTGTAGGCAATACATTTTTAATAAAATCATCAATTGTAATTTCTGTAACTTTAGAAAATTTCTTAGGATTTAAAGGAATACCTTTTGACATTTCAGCAAATATATCCAATCCATCAGATAATTTTTTAGCAGAATCTCTATTTACAAATAAAATATCTCCTACTTTTATATCACCTAATTCTGCAAATCTTCTTGCTAAAGAATCTTCATAACCTTCTGACACTATGATTTTCCAAAAATCTTCTAGCATTTTTTGACTATAAATTGGTTTACTGCGTTTATAGTTTTCGCCAGCAACAATTTTTTCATATTTTGTTACTGCTCTTTCTAAATCCATTCCTTCACTAATATCAAGCAACAATGTTCCCATACTATGATTTTTGATCCGTCCGACAACTTCACCAACATTAACAGATTTTTCCCATATATAATTTTCTCTTTCTTCTATTGGTGGTTTGTCATATTCTACTTTATATCTCATAAATTCTGTTAATGCTGATTTCCATTCTGTACCCCTGTGTAAACTATTAGATGAAATTAACTCCAAGACGGTTAACACACTATCTTCTGTAATTTTATCTAAAGAACCTTTGAATACATCTCTTGTACTTCTAAATCCACCTCTAATTTCTCCTTCACTTCTATTTGTTACATCCACAAATTTTTTATCTAAGTCCAAGAAAAAATGTTCCCATTCTGTTACTTTTCCACTTGCTAATTGTTCAAAATTCTTATCTGTTCCAATTTTCTTAAACTTTGTTACAAACACATCAGAAACAACATGAGATTTAACAAATGTATCTAAAGCATTTACTACTGGTTGGAATGTAGTGTTGTTAGTATCAAAATCCCAAATGGTTTTAACTTGATTGTCTTTGATAACAACTACATTACCAATGTTTCTGATAAACTGTCTGCAACATGAGCAATCATATTCCCTGCGTTCCCTGAACATTTCGTTTGTTCCATCTGGAAAACTATCAAGGTATTTTTCCCATAATGCATCTAAATTTAAGTCTACTTGAAACAAATGACTTGCATCTTTCGTTAATTGCCTAAAATTCTCTTGAAAAATACCTTTAAAAGTTTTAAATTCTGACATGTTTTAATCTCCTTTGTTTTTTATATTTTTTATTTTTTAATTTATTAATTCAATTCCTTAACTTCCTCAACTACAATTATATTATCATTCTGTAACCATAATGTCAATAGTTATTTTTACATTTTGTCAATTTATTTATTGAATTTTAATTTTTATTCTCTTCTCTATCCCTTAAAATGGACATACAAATTATCTATACTAACACTATCATCTACTGTCCAATACTCTATACTATCATCATCGTCATGACCATTTTCTATTTTCTCGTCCTCATCTTCTGGTCTAACGAAACAAGTAAAGTTAATATCTGCACTTATAGAATCGTCACAATTGACTATTTCTTCTACTGCATCAAGAATATCTCTTAATCCGATAAATCCTTCATTCTCATTTCCTTCATCATAAAATAAATCTTCAAACATTAATTTATTTAGAGTAGAATCACAGTCTTGTTTTACCATATTACTTGCTGTAGGTAGATCATATTCTTTATGTAGTATTTCTCCTAATAATTGAAGTGCTTGTTTCCTATTTAGTTTAGAGAGTATTTTGGTTATTAGTTTGTATTTGGTGTTCATAGTTAATTCTCCTTTAAATCAAAATTCAATTTTGGACACCATTCAGGTATACTACATTCTTTTCTGATGTTATATGGTCTACATGAAAATGTAATATGTTTATTATTTACTTGACATATAACTTTAACATCATCATCACAAAACCAATCGTTAGGATCTGGATCACGTAATACTCGATGTTCTGAACAATCAATGCAATTATTAATTTTAATTTCCATTAGTTATTATCCTCCTATTCTAACTCACTCTCATCAACATCAACAATATTCCATTTATCACCTTTACAAAATCCAACATATTTTTTATCTAAATCAATATCAGTATAATATAACTGAAATGATTTTCCTGTAAAAATCAATTGATTTCCTTCTTGATCTTCAATAATAGCACCTTTAGGAATTATATTTCTATCTACCATTCTCCATAATTCTGAATTATTATAATCTTTATCTATAAATAATACTTCGTTTGGATAATGAAATTCTGAATATTTTGGATTATCAAATTCAACAACTTCCATATAAAAACCACTCTGTATTGTTTCACCAATATATACACCAAATTTTTTGTGTTTTAATGAGTAAATTTTCATTAGTTGATACTCCTTATTTATTATTCACTTCTAAATACTTTTCAATATAATTTCTATCCTGAGTAAAAATAGGAATGTCTTTATCTACTATCCATCTACTACGTTCCGCACCATCTTTATCATAATATTCTTTAATAATACATGCACCACGTTTTTGATAAGTGGGATAATCATTAAAATTAATACCTTTTTCTTGAAACAACATTTCTTGAATCTGATTGCAATTTATATTGTGTAATTGTTTTTGACTAAAATTAGAATAACCAACCATTTGAATAGCATTTCTAGTTGCATCTTGCTGTCTCCAAATAAAAGCATTACACACTTCTTCTTTAGGTAAATTAAATACTCTAGAATCAAATAGTGCAGTATTTACTTTATTTAAATAAGTATGATAAATTTTAACATTGTCTTTTCTATCTTTTAAATCTAAAGTTAACAATGTATTTTCTTGTAATTTTTTAACTAATTCATTAAATTTATTATTAAATGCTAATGTTGCCATACTTGCAGACACAGATACCATCTTTTGAATATTTTTATCAAACCAAGATTGAGTAGTAATATTATCATAATCAGTAAGTAATAAAGACATTTCATCACTTTGTACGTATGCTAATTTACATCCCATAACATTTTCACACAAATATTTTGCTGTTTCCCACATAGATTCCATTAATATCATATCAAATGGTTTTTGAAATCCTTTAGTAAATGTGTGGAAAGACTTACCATCTAGACGCAAAATACAAGGTGTTCTCCTAGTTAAATGTTTTCTTTCAACATTTTCATATTCCTTCATGCGATCTCCGAGAGAATCTTTACTATTATTCATTATAATCTTTCTCCTTTTCTTTTACCATTATATTATTAATTTATTGAAATTGCAATATAAATATTAATTTTTCTAATAAAATAATTTCTATAATAGTTTTTCATACAATATAGCAGTTGCTAAATGACCATTTCCTTCATTAAATATTTTTATTTCATCATCTGTGCCTGAACAAACATCACTAATAATTTCAAAAGCTACTACCTTATTAATCAAATCTTCGGGAATTTGACTTAATACTTCAGCAATACTTGGTTTAAATAAACCATAATATCCACAATAATGATGAGTTTTAATTCTTGATATTTCTTTTAAATTATTACATTCTTCGGTTATTTTATAATCCCATGTATAAGCAACTTTACGCAAATCAGGAATTTCAATAAGATATAATTTATTATCTTCTCTTACTACTGGAACAATTTTTTTAATTAAAGTATTCAATCTTTCTTCAGTTATTTCAGGTACAAATGCCTTTCCTTCTATCCATATTGCCATAATAATTCTCTCTTTTTTATTTTAATATTGTCATAAATCCAGAATTCTATTCAAATATTCAATCCTATAAACCATTATTTTATAATACTTTTGAAAATCATAAATTCTACTTTTCTTCAACAGTGACCTTAATCATTTCAATATTCAATAAATTGCAAATCAAATAATTTATATAACCATCTAAAAGCACATTATTTTTGTCAATCACAATATTATCTTTAAATTTATTTTTATTTTTATAATAATTTAATTTTTCTTGAATCTTATCTACTGATGGAGAAGTAGTTTTAAAACTTTCTTGAATAATAATATCTTTTACCATAATGAGTTTCTTTTCTTTATTTAATTCATCACATTTTAATTGTGCTTCTTCTTTTGTTGAGAATAAACTTTCTTCTGCTCTATTTAGAGAATTATAACCACAATGTCCTTTATATCTTACAGTTATAGTTCCGTTGTTAGTTATACTAATTTTAGTCAATGTGATAACAAATGGTTCATTTAAAACTACACAAATATTTTTATCTAATTTAATCTTGCCTGTACCCATACATTCAGGGCATCTCATTTCTTTATCATTATATTTAATTTTACCTTTTCCTTCACAAACATTACAATCATCAATTGCATTTGTTTGTTTAATCGTATAACAAGTATCTGATTTTTGAAATTTTACTGGGATTTCTAATATTGTCATGATTTATTCCTCCTATTTTTTATTTATTTTTACTAACAACGAGACAATGCATCTGCAATATAATTAAACTTTCTTGGTATCCAGTTTAAATTAGCACACAAATGATTTTTAATTTCAATTATCCTATCAATAATCATATGCAGATTAGTATCTCTAATTTTTGATATACCATAACATTGTAAAACTAATGATTCACTATCAGAATAAACATTAACATTAATATTTTCATATTGGTAAGCAACAAAATCGTAGATTAAATTTAATGCAGTATAAATTGCTTTGCATTCTGCTTCATGGCTATCTTTTGCTTCAATTATTATTCTATCACTATATATAACATTATTATTTAGTTTTATATAAATTCCACATTTTGCTATATAATGCTTATCAATAAAAGAAGCATCAACATAAATATCTATATTTTTATATTGCTCTCCCATTAAAAAGAGTAATTTATTAATTTTAATATTATTCTTATAATTTATACCTGCATTATTTTTTTCAGTAGTTTTAATATTACTATTAACTTTTTCTGTTTGTTTTTTAATGTTGTTGATTTGTTCTTTTACTTGTTTTTTAGTGTTAAATACATGTTTATTTGAATGAAAATGTTGGCATAATCTTTCGTTACCTTTAAAACATGTTCCATTCCCAATCTTATGAGTTAAATTTTTATCATATTGTTTACAATATCCAATAATTTTAGTTGGCCTAATTTCCTGAGTATGATTATGATTGCTAAAGTAACACATTATGTATCAACCCCTTAGTTATTTTATACCCATAATTATAATACTAATCTGTCAAAATTGCAAGAGTTATTTTTTCTTTTCTTTTATGTATTTTAAATAATCTTCTTGTAACCATTTTTTAATTTTATTATATCTTTCTTCCGTATAATTTAAATTATTTTCATTATACCAATCTTCAAAAAAATAATTTCTTTTACTACTATTGCAACTACCACAACTAGGTACACAATTAGATAAATCATTTGCACCATTATGTATAACATGTTCTTTATGAAAATCTCCTAGTTTAGTTACTCCTAATCTAGTATAATAATGTTCTGATAATAATAATCCACAATATGCACATTCATTATTAAAATATTCTTTACACGAATTCCATTCTTTTGCAGAAATTTTATGTACATTATTTTGACGTTTTTTCCTACCATACTCATTCATTTTATCTTTGTTTTTTCTTCTATATTCAGTAAAATAACCTGCTTCTTTTGCAATTTTTTTACGTTCTTTTTCTTTTGCTTTTCTTTCGGGATTTTTATGATTTCTCTTAAAACATTCTTTCATTATATCCCAATGATTGATTGCCCATTTTCTACTTCTTTTACTACTACATTTCTTACATTCAGGATTAAAACCCTTCTCAGGTTTGCTTTTATTCCTCATATAAAAATATTCCGTTGTTTCTGGAAACCATTCTTTACATTGTGTACATCTGCGTTCTTTAAATCCATTAATTTCTCTAATATTTTTAAAAAACTTAGGACTCTTTTTAGTATATTTACCCAATTTATTTTATTTCTCCTTCCTCATATACTTATTCAACACTTCATTAAGTTTTGCTTGATTAATATTTATTTTGTAATTTAAATCATAAATAATATCATATGTTTCACTTCTTTGTTTTAATAAATCGCCATATTCATCAAGTAGTTTATTTGCAATTGCTTTATCTTCTTCTGTCATAATTATATTTTGTTTGCTCATACCATCAATCTCCTTTTATAATTTACTTTTAATAAAAACCCATTCCATACTTACATCTTCAATAAATCCATTCTTAAAATAAAATTTTCTATGCAATTCTGTCATCTCACTACCAACAATTAAACTTTTTCCTTTCGGTAATCTCCTATATATCTCATTCAATATACTACTTCCTATACCTAATTGCCTATAATCAGGATGCACTTCTAATAAATATATCATCCATATCTCAGGATATAAATTTTTTAATCTCCAATACTTACTAGTTTTAGTATTGTACCATGCAAAACCTAATAATTTATCATCTTTGTAATACCCAATGCTATTCCCTAGTTTTGCATTTTCATATAGTATTATTTCTTCTTGATTCCAATGTTGAGATATATATTGTTGAAATTGTTCATTAGTTAGTTTTTTAAACATAAATTAAACCAACCTTCCATCATCTAACAAAATAAATATCTCACCACAATCTTCATTATCACATGTATAAAACTCATGCACATAACCATCTTTCTTACTTCCTACTAATTTTAATTCTGTATTACATAGTGGACATTTCATATTTATATTTCCTTTCTATATTCTTGTTACTATGTATTATTAAGTTTAAAAACATCTTAATCCTAAAACTGCTAATCCAAAGAACATTACTAGTGTCAATATCCAAGGCCAAACTTGATTAAATACATTATATAATAGTTTCTTGCGGAATTTGATTGGTAGATTGACTTGAATTGGTTTATTGTAATATATTACTGACTTCATATTTCAAATCTCCTTTATCTTCAAATATAATATTTAATTCACGACTATTGCATCCTTCTAATTCTAATTTTTTCATTAAATCATCAATATCTCTAAGTATACTAACCATATTAAATTGCTCACCTAATTTTATAATCATATCTAATATTGTAACCATACCATTTAGACGTTCATATAATCTTTGCTTATCATCCATTATTATTTATTCTCCTTTATTTAGATTTAATATTATATTTTCATATCTTCTTGCATGTATTTCTACTAAATAATTTTGAATATCCTCTGGTAAATCATCTACTAATACTTTAATAAATTCAAATTGATTATATAGATAATTCCATCCACAATTAGCACATGTTTTAAATACAAATCCTAATTCATTACCACATTTTACACATTTCATATTTAATCGTTCTCCTTTATAATCCAATGTCTATTATCTATATTATATTCTGTATTTTTAATAGTCCATTTAACACCTTCAATATCTTCTTCCCAAGTTATTTTATATTCAACATCATTAATCTTAATTGCAGTATAAATAAAATCATCTTCTGGAAATTGCTTTTTAAGTTTATCACTTAATTCAAATTTAAATTTATCTTTTAGCATATTTATTCCTCCTATTTTAGTATTATGATCAATCCACTCATTCCTAACAATTTATTCATCCTTGTATGTCACACCAAACTATGATATAATTCAATTCATCAATTACAAAGGAAGTCAAATATTGAAAAAGGTAATACTAGAATGGACAAAAACTATACTTATAACTCTTGTAATATTCTTTTCATTTAGAGCGTATGTTGCTGAAGCATATTACATTCCATCTGGTTCTATGATTCCTACATTAAATATCAATGATAGAATTATAACAAATAAATTCATTTACAATTTTACTGACATTAATAGAGGTGACGTTGTAGTTTTTAATCCTCCAATAGAATCTAAAAATCCATTTATAAAAAGAGTTATCGGATTACCTAATGAAACTATAAGTGTTGAAAATGGTGTTGTTTATATAGACAATAAACCATTAGAAGAATCATATATATCTGCACCACCTATTAATGATTTTTCACCTTATAAAATACCTGATAATAACTATTTCTTAATGGGTGACAATAGAAATAACAGTAACGATAGTAGATTTTGGGGAACAGTATCTATTGATGATATTATAGGTAAAGCAGAATTTATTTATTATCCTATTGATGATATGAAAATGTTGTCTTTTAAGGAATGATATTAATTATCATTCCTTTTTATTTATCCAACAGTCATATCTAACTAATAAATATTCTATCCTAAATTCTACTTTATGTCAACAATTATTTTTATATTCTTTTAAATCTTTTTTGAATTTATCAACTGCTAAATCTTTTCCTTTTGCCTCAATCATAACATCAAATTCATAACCTTCTGCTTGTTTTAAAAATTCCTTACAATAATCAAAGTCAATTATATCTGCATGACTTCTAAATTCTTTATTTGACTTAGGAGAACTTATGTGTATCTTTGGACATTTACCATTCCAAGTATTAAATACAGACTTTAAATCTAATTCTGAACCATCGTTACAACATATATGATGATGTATATCAAGTACAACTTTTACTCCAGTATGATTATGTATCTTCATAACATCATTAATTATATAAGATTTATCATCATTTTCTAATACAATATGATTTTTTAATTGCTCTGGTAACTTATTAAATACTCTAATAAATCTTTTCTTTGCTTCTACTTTTTCACCATATACTCCACCTACATGTATTACTATGTTAAAATCATTTAACCTCATAGAATTTAGTATATTATAATGATAAATTAAATCCTTTATAGAATACTTGACAACATCTTTACTTGGTGAATTTATATTAACAACTTGTGACGGATGCATACTACAACGTATTCCATTATCTTTACATAATTCACCTATACGTTTTAAATCATTTCTAATCCAAGACATATAATCTATACCTTTAGATACGTCATGAGTAGCAAATGGTACAATGTCTGAACTTAATCTAAACATTTTAATATCATCAATAATACACTGTCTGATTGTTCTTTCTATTTCTTTTATATTGTGTGTTACAGTCTGATATAATCTATTTTCATTAAAATTAGCAAGTCTGAATGTTTTATATTTAGTATTACATTTTAAAGACATACACGCAAATCCAATATTACGAATCGACATATAAAATTACCTCCAATAAAAATAAAATAATCTACTAACAATATAATAAACTATAGTAGGTTATTTGTCAACATTTATTTTTACTTTTTGTGATTTATTTATCTTCTTCATTTATTGGTTCAAAATTATTAGCAAGACACCACATCCATCTTTCATTCCTATAAATTAAAAACTTAACAGTTGAATTATTCTCATTGTACTCTGTTACTCCATATACAATTTCTAATATTTCAGTTTCTTTATTCATTACTTTAAATAACATAATTTATTCTCCTTCCTTATCTCTATAAAAGAACACCCAATACGGATAACCGTTATTCCCATTGTATCCTTCCATAATTACAGTTAACTTAATTTCTCTCTCAAAATATAAACTTAAAAAATTTTCAATTCCTTCTGAATCTCTATAGCTAAATATTTGCCCTTTATCATTCCATACTTTTTGACAACACTCATCAAATTTATTAGGATTTTGTTCCCATAATCTATCTGAGTATGTTGCACCATCTGTATTCTCGTTATAATCACCTTTCCAAACTACATAAGGATCGTATGCGCATGGATACGTTTCTCTTGTTCTTCGCACAGGATTGCCGTTTATATCAGTGTATATGTGATGATGATCAAATTTATTGGTGTAAATGTTTCCTTGTGAATCTTGATAATAATTTAAATCCATAATTTATTCTCCTTACTCTATAAAATATTTACTCACATCTTCAATATTTAATTTTTTCATTATTTCACCTGTGTAAAAAGCATCATTAAGTGCTTTATGAAATTTTTTATCATTTTCAATCTCTAATAATTTAACAACATTTCTTAATGATACTAAATTTTTTAATTCATACTTTATAACATAAATATTTTGAATATCAATATAATTCTTTATCCAATTCGTATCTATATTATAAAACTCACAATTATTTTTTAAAACAATAAAATCACTTTTACCCCATGAACAAAATACAATATTATCTTTAATCCATTTTCTAAAATAATTAATACTTTGTTCAAGTGTATGAGCATATTTTAAATCTTCTTTTGTAATTTTTGTTAATCTTTTTACTTTTGGATGTAGCACTTTATATACTTGTGGTCTAACAAATATTCTAAAAGTATCAATCATATTAAAGTTACTATCAAATTTAATTGCTCCTATTTCAATAATTTCAAATTGAATTTTAGGATTAACATATCCTTTTTCTATTTTATGAGTAATAGTATTTATTTTACAAGGGCAATTAAATTCTAAATCTAATATAATATAATTCATATACTTCATCCTATCTTTTAATATATAATTGTAATAGTATATTATATACGAAATTAAAGAAATTATAACATGATGAAAAGTATAATTGATGTTAATTTATAATTTAAAATGATATTTAGAAACATTATCTTTTGCAAAATTTGTTTCAATAATCAATTTTTCTATTACTGCATCTACAATT
>Ga0209416_1000984_pt1 | contig 23045 bp, 27 predicted proteins | sample RifGroF1_FD_184001 | JGI IMG/M metagenome (GOLD analysis project Ga0209416, IMG submission 184001) | Groundwater microbial communities from Rifle, Colorado, USA - Groundwater F1 (SPAdes) (version 2) | ecosystem: Environmental > Aquatic > Deep subsurface > Groundwater | place: Rifle, Colorado...
CAGGCAATCTTCAACCTAGCCATAATTGTCCAATTACTGTTAAAATCAAGCCATGTTCAGTATGTTCAGCGTTCTCAACAACCTTGTGAAACTAAAAGGAAACCTTTATATAACTGACTTCTTCGACATTCTTATAATTGCTCTCCTGATTTACTCGCTGTTCCTTTTCCTTAGGAACACCAAAACTTTAATGGTGTTTTTGGGTCTGGCCATTGCAGGACTGCTATATCTTTTCGCAAAGAGTTTTAACCTTTATGTTACGTTGTTAGCCCTAAGATATTTTATCGGGGTGTCGGTACTGATCTTTGTCATTATTTTCCAAAACGAAATAAGAAGGTACTTTGAGTTTCTGGGTCTTATCGGCTCCAGACAGTTGAAGGTGCTTCCCCTGGCAACGAGGTCGCCGACTACCTCGGAAATTATTCAGGCGTGCGTAAAAATGGCTCAGGCAAAAATCGGAGTATTAATAGTTGTACAGGGCAAGGACAGCCTGGATCAATTTATCGACGGTGGTACTGCATTGGACGGCGTCATCTCCGAAGAACTACTCTCGAGTATTTTTGAACCCCACTCATTCGGGCACGACGGGGCCCTAATTATCAGCAACAACAGAGTTTCAAAATTTGCTACTCACCTACCCCTATCTACAAACTTTAAAGAAATAGGAAAACACGGAACCCGTCACGGTGCAGCAGTAGGAATTACCGAATTAACAGACTCTTTCGCCATCGTTGTATCGGAAGAGAGTGGAAAAATCTCTGTATCCAAGGATGGAAAATTAAAAACGCTACAAGAATTTACCGACCTCGAAAAAGAATTTGAAAAGTATATCAGAGCTAAATTTGCTAAAAACGTTAAAGAAAATAAACTGACGAAGATAATTAAACAGGATTTTCTGTTGCGTCTGGGCTCCATGACAGCCGCCTGGCTTATATGGTTTTTTGCCGCGTACCAAGCCGGCATCGTCGAAAAAACTTACAGCGTCCCATTGGAAATTACAAAAATACCCAAAAACGTTGTAATACAAGAATACAGTCCAAAAGAAGTAAAAATAAAAGTTTCGACGAGAGGGGAGGATTCTTTTAAAGAAATATCAGTCAAGGATTTCAAAATTGATCTTGATTTTTCCAAACTGCAAAGCGGAGTAAATAAACTTCAAATCTCAAAAAACATTATTACGGGACCGGCAAATTTCTCTATCATTTCGTTCGAACCCGCCACATTACTTCTTACTGCCCAAAAATATTATCCGGCCGAAATCCCCATCTCTGTAAAGACAACAGGAAAACTGAAGACTAATCTCTCGCTCATCGCAGCAGAAGCCGAGCCTAAATCTCTGAAAGTTTGGGTTCCGGAAGGTGTCGAAGCTTCAACCGAAATATCTACCGAACCGATAGACCTGACCGATAAAAGCGAGTCTACCGTTCTACCGGTAACTTTGTTATTACCCGAGGGATGGCGCTTAGCGGATGAAGCTGTAAGTGTGAGTGCGGCTTTGACAATCGAACCCACTAAATAATTTATAAGGGACGCCTGACTTTTGTTCTAGTAACCTTGTTTAAACCCGAAGTAACCTTCCTGTAGTTTGCATACGAACCCTCTGTAATGGATTTTTTCCCACGCTCGACAAAGGAAACATATCTTTCGAATAATAAAAGCCATTGCGCAAATGTAAGATCTTTTACTTTAGACGTTACTGAAAATTTTAATTCATCAGAGATACGGTAATACTGTATTGCCGTAAAAAGCCTGTTAAGCCTAAGTTTTAATGTTGGTTTCTGTTGATTAACCACGTAGCAGATAAAATCAAGGTACTCATCACGTAGATCGCGCGTAATCAACGGCTCTTTCTTTTTACGTACTCTTAACATCACGACATCAACCAAAGGCCGGGGTGAAAAATCTTCCCTTTTGAATTTATAAAATACGCTAAAATCGAAAAACGGTTGAGTTAACAAAGAAAATAGATAACCCTCCCCTTTTCCCATAAACCTGTCGGCTGCTTCCTTTTGTACCACCAGAAAAGTATCTTCGGGGACGCGGCCTGTGAATAAAAGCTTGTTAACGATTAATGAAGTAATACTAAAAGGAATGTTTGAAAAGACTTTGTATGGTTTTAAAGGTAGCGGGTAAAGTAAAAAGTTTTCGTTTAAGGCTTGCACGTGAGTGTGGGCTGAGAATTTTTCTTTGAGCTCCGTGTGTAGTTTGGTGTCCAATTCCAGTGAAATAACCGAACCTGCAAGACCTGCCAATACTTCGGTGATTATTCCTTTTCCCGCCCCGATATCCAATACTGTATCGTCTTTTGAGATGCCTGCTTTTGTGGCCAGTTGACGGACCAGCTTAGCGTCAGTCAGAAAATTTTGGGATATTGAAAGATCGGGCACCCTCACAGTTTAACAAGAATTTCCGCGAATGCCACCTGCATCCTTGACTATCGGCTTTCTGAACCGTAAGATGGGGAAAATCAGAGAGACGACAAAGAGGAGGAGTGACGTGGAAGCAGATGGAAAGCTATTTACCCAGATTTACGCGATTTTAGGAGTGATTGCGTCTGTTTTGGTGTTTATCCGCGGGGTCATCTTAGTACGGCGCAGTTTACAACAGATAGAATTTTCAACTGGCTTCGCGGCAATAATTGCTTTGCTTTTTGGTCTTTTGGTGTTGTCGTTGGCGGTATATTTCTGGATTGCTGTCTTTTCATACATTTTCTAGGAGGGGAGATGAGAACATTGAAGGTCGTCGCAATGTACGCAGTTGTCATTGCTGTCATTGTACTAATCGCTTTTCTACCGTTTCTAGTCGGCGCCTTGCCAAAGGTACCCTAGAAACACATGGTCCCGTTCTATGCTTTAACAAAAGCAACGAACGGGATTTTTTACCCTAACAAAATTTCCCAAACCTATAGTTTCGTGGTAACATATGCGCTATCCACGCCCTAATCAAGGGGAAAGTGTACGTACTTTGAAAATCCGATTTTAACATGGGCCTAGGAGGGTCGATGAAAAAAACTATAATTCCTGTTCTGTTGTGTATTTTTCCGTTATTAGTGTTCCTCGACTTTAAACTAGTGTTTCCTATAGCCCGCGAATTGATTTATAGGACACCTGTGTCGAGTGAACAGTCCGTAACGTTGGTGCAGCAAGCCACGGCTACTCCCACCCCATTTCAACCGGTGAGAAATACCCCGTTGCCCCTTTTAGCTGAACCGACTCCAACTCCTGAACCTATTGTAGAAATTGTGGTAACGACCCCCGAGCCTTTATTGCCTGAAAATCCTTATGATTTTGCAGGAATTAGGTTCGATGGCGCAGACGCAATATCAATAGTGTTCTACCTGGAAGATGGCTCGTCTTTTCCCGTAGAGTTCACCCCCGTTATACCTGTAAATGGCCCGGACGACTACAAACCCGGCATCCACAAAGCAGGTGTATTCGCGGACGACCTGGGAAATGTGACGGTGAATCCGCACTCCGGATGCTATAGATACTCAAGAGATTGGGTTCCTTTGGAAGGCGAGTATCTCAGACAGCAACTACAAGGAAGTTGTAACGACGTGTTAGATCAGTTCTCTGAAGACCGGACGAGCGCGGAAATCGAAGAGCTTATAAATTCAACCGTTCTAATGTCCCAAAATGGAATTTCTGTGAATCTCAGTGTGTTAACAGCCGGGGTTATTAAGTACGAAGATCTCGGTTTAGTAAAAAGCATGAGCCCCACAGAACTTTCCGCACTCTTAGGCGTTTCCTTGGAATACAGAGGCATCGTCATAATCACCAGCGGATGGGATCTTTCCCACAATCTTATAGGGTGGTTTTCCAATGAGCGCATCATAGTAGTCCTCAAATAAAGGAGGCTAATTAAATGAAGAGGCTTGGTTTGTTCCCAATCTTGATTGTGGTAATCCTGTTCGGCATGCTGGTTTCCACCGCAAGCGCGAATATGGACTTACCGAAATACGGCTGGCGCGTTACAGCCTACCTAGGAAAAGGTGCTGTGCCGGGAATTTCAGGCGCATTCCATCGGTTTGAACTTGGAGGTGCCGGTGGCTACGTTGTGAACGCTTACTGTGTGGATCCGGCTCTGGAAAATCCACCTATAGGAGTAGGGTGCGACTACATTTCAGAAAATAATAAGTTCTGGTGTGGCCCTTCCTACCAAGGTCTGGTTCCTTATGATTTATTGAAAACACCGGAGCCGACGCCTACGTTCACCAACACACCCACCGCGACCCCTACTGAAACCCCAACTTCAACGCCGACAAGTACTCCAACGGAAACACCCACGGCGACGCCTACGGATACACCGACTGCAACTCCAACAGGGACAACTCCGCCAACAGAGGTACCTCCTACAGAAATACCTCCGACGGAAGTTCCCCCAACTCCAACGAATACCTGGGTTCCGCCGAACACATCGACACCGGTGCCCACGCGCATTCTACGTACGCCTCCTGTCGTACCAACAAGCGGCTTACCTGACGTATTAGCAGCTGTCATTGTAAGAAACTACAGTTCCGAAATATTATGGGGCGTTGGTCTGGGAGTGTTCTTTACTTTAATCCTTCTACTTTTTGTAGTATTAAGCAAAAAGACAAAAGGAAATTAACTGCTCCACAAGGGTAATCTCGAAACCAGAATTTTTGGTCTCAGGGTTACCCTTTTTTTATACTTAAACTGATGGTTTGCCTAATACCTTATAGTAAGTTATAATTTGCCGTAAATCGGGCGCAAAGGAGGAGAATGTGGGTACTAGTGTAATTATTGACCAAAACCAATATAGGGAGACTGTTACACGGTTGTCGCGGGAAATACCTCTGGAAGAAAATGGATGTTTTCATTTTTTCGCGGTGCAGGCCTTAAAGCTACACAAAAGGGCGGGAATCGAAAGACTGGATGCCATTTTGGGCGTTAAATTTGACGTCTTTAATCCGCTCGTAACCGCACATGAAGCTTTACTACGCACAGCATACAGAAGCTGCGGGGAAACGACTCAAAGCAGGATGCGTACGTTAGTCGAGATTTTGAGAGCGGCGGTAGTCAAAAATTGAGGCAAAATCTGTTTTATTAACAAGCTCTGGGGGAATAATTTAAAAATCCCACGGAGCTTTTTTTTAAACTATTTTTAACGGTTCGCACAGGCGTTTCCAATTTGCCTTCCCAAACGTGTTAGTGCTATAGTGAGCGTCTGCTTGGTCGCAGCCTTGTCAATTCTTCTACTTGAAACGGAGAGAAAATGAAAGCGAAGAGACTATTTTCGGTAATGCTTGCAGTAGTGGTGTGCTTAACAGTGGTTTCGCCCGTGTTGGCCGACAAACCTGTCGGGTTTGATCCGGTAACCGGGGCAGAAACTGCGTGGTCAAACAGCGGGTGCGATAAAATCCAGAGCGGATTAATTTTGGACTCTGTGGGCAATCCGCTTGAGACCGGGTTTGACATGTACGGCTATAACTACCAGGCGCACCTTTTCGACGGCACGTATGACTCGTCGGACAGAAAGTTGGACAACAAATATTGGGGACAAACCGGCGACTATGTCGACGACAAGCTTCAGATGAAGTGGTCGGACGAATGGCTGTCAAACGTTGATTGCAACGGTGATCATAAGCTTGATAGGGGGTTAATAAACGGCTTTCCTACCAATGTCAGCGCAGGGTGGTTAACAAATCACGTCAATGGCGATTACCTTGACGCCTATGGTGTCCTGCAACACTACACGTACTTTGTAAAGATTGGATACTTTGGTCCTGAAAGTCCTCTTTGGGGATCCTATGGTGTGCTCGAAGAAGTGTATAACGATCCTGCGGCAGGCTTTCACGGTGTAACTATCTACACAGATCCCGGTTTAGGATTCTTTACACAACACTGAGCAAGACCGCGTAAATAAATGACCAAGCATTGAACTCAGAGGAGATTCGGCCAAAAACCAAATCTCCTCTTTTTTTTATTCTTCGCTACTGTGCTAAAATGCCTGCATTCGAATAAAATCATGTCTAAATTAAGACATTGCTTTGAGTAGGAGGAGAGAAAATGACTGAACCAAGTACTGTTGAGATTAGGATAAGAAAAGACTCGGTAAATGTCCGGTACAGAGAATACTATGTTGATCGAAAGATGTCACAGGTAGCACATAGAATCTACACCTTACCTCTGGGGGATGTTAAAACCGAGAAACTTGAATCTGACATAGGACCAATTGGATCCGCCCTTATAACCATGTTGAGCAAGATCGACACACTAGACTTTGTCTACTTAACATACTATTCCATAGGTCTTTCAAAAAAGCGCGGAAAGGATTGGAAAGCAATTGAGCAGGCAGTTTTTCTCGACATCCAGACTGCACTGGGAGCAACAGCATATAGAACCAGGAGTTGGTAGTTCTGACGGCGCATTCAAAATAAGGCGGGAGAGAAGGAGAATGGCATGGCAACATTGGATTCTACTGAAGTAACTGTAAGATCAGTTGACGAAAGAGACGAGATGAGGATTTACACAGTCAAATATGTACTTTCCGAGTTCGCGACAAGAATTGGTGTTTATCCACCCGAATGGCTTGTTGATCTTCCCGAAGAAGAGGATGTTGACCTCAAATATATGGGGCGTGTCTGCACTTGCCTTGTGAACGAAATAGTAAAGAATGCTAAGGAGGTGTCTTACATAGTCGTGGATTTCCATTCCGTAACGATTCTGAGGCACATGAACTACGACTGGACAGAAATCGAACCCAAAATATTTGAGGCGATCGAGAAGGCCTTAAAGGTCGAAACAAGGTTTTTGGGAAAGCAGCTGACCTAGTAACCCACCGGCGCAATCAGGTTTTAAACAAACCGAAAGCGCCGGAATTTTTTTACGCAAAAACTCACAAATTTTAAATATAAAAAAGTAGCGGGGCAGCATTCATTGAAAGAATGTTTGCTGCCCCTGACGTTTACCTACTACGCAGTTTCTTTTTCAAATTTTTAGTCAATCCGCGTCCGCCCGTGCTTTCGGAAGTTCCACCTTTCGAAGAGTACGGATTTGCAACGTGAGTGACCGGTCTTTCAGCTTCTGCGCGGTTCAAGCGAATTGTGGAGTCGGAAACGTGTTCCTGGGGGTGATGCTGTTTACTCCACACTGACACGAAGATCATGTCAACGATACTCTTTACCGACCTGGTGTCGTTCATTTTGTCCTCGACCTTTCCGGTTTGCTCTAAACCGATTTCAGAAGTTGGTGTTGAATTTTCGGAGTGCTTTGCGGATAATCCGCCACGCCACAAACGAGTGAGGATACGTCTCAGCATTTGCTCCCTCCCTTTTGGGTTCAAAAAAAACGACCCCCTGTTGAAGAAAATCTTCGTGTGGTCGTTCTATATTTAATTGTGAAAATAATAGCAAATTTTTTGACATTAGTCAAAACAACATCGTACTAACGTAGGTGATAATAATATTTAATTTATGCGGGATTATTTCTTAGCTTCTCTAACTCTCATTGCTTCTCTACCGACTTTATCTCTTAAGTAAAATAATTTGGCTCTTCTTACGTTTCCGTGTTTAACTACTTTTATTTTTTCAATGTTGGGTGAGTGTAAAGGCAATATTCTTTCAACCCCTACCTGATCGGCACCTATTCTTCTCACCGTAAAAGTCTTTGAAATATCAGAGCCTCTGAACGAAATTACAATACCCTCGAAAGGCTGAATTCTCATCTTTTCTCCTTCGATTATCTTGTAGAAAACCCTGATGGTATCTCCGACTCTGAATTCGGGAATTTTAGGCTCTTCTTTTGAGGCGGCAGTCAGTTCTTCAAGTGCTGCTTTAGTCTCCTCTTCGGCCTTTTCCTCCAACTCCTCTTCTATCTTCTCTTCTTCAACCGCAGGAGCTTCGGCTGCTTCCTCTTCCTGCGCAGGCGCTTCGACAACGCTTTCTTCTACAGGCACGTCCTGTTGGGCTGTATCATCTTGTTTAGTTGTATCTTGATCTTTATCGGCCATAGACTGTGCTAGGATAGCAAATTATCCCGTCAATATCAATTATTTCTTTTTGGCGGACACCTTTGCGGGTTTTTTAACCTCCATCGCTAAACCGCCTTCGGGAGAAACGTCGATCTCTACCAGGTCCCCCTCGGATGTTTCTGCCGCTATTATTTTGCTTGATATAGCGTTCTCTACCTGGGTCTGGATTAACCTTCTGAGAGGCCTTGCCCCGTATTCTTCACTGTATCCGTTTTCAACAAGGTAGTCTACCGCCTTATCCGAAACCTCAAGGGTGAGTTGCTGTTCCCCCAACATTTTTCTGGTTTTATCCAGCATACGCAGAGTAATTTCCCTTATATCTTCCTTTCCCAGGCTGGTAAATACCACGATTTCATCAATTCTGTTCAAAAATTCCGGTTTGAAAGAGTCTTTCAATATACCGAATATTCTTTTATCGGCTGCTATCTCAACCTCTTCGTGAGATTTTCTCTTATCTTCTATAAACCCTATATCTTTCCTTCTTAATAGCTCAGACCCAACGTTGGATGTAAGTATCAGTATGGTGTTTTTAAAATCAACCGTTCTGCCTTTGCTGTCAGTCAGGCGACCATCTTCCATTATTTGAAGCAAAGCATTAAATGTATCGGGGTGAGCTTTTTCAATTTCATCCAGCAATATTACGGAAAAGGGTTTTCTTCTCACTATGTCGGTCAATTGGCCACCCTGTTCGTAGCCCACGTATCCGGGAGGCGCCCCAATCAATTTACTTACCGAATGTTTTTCCATGTACTCGCTCATGTCCAGTCGGACAATCATATCTTCGTCGCCGTATAAAGCTTCTGCTAAAGTTTTTGCTAACTCAGTCTTACCCACACCGGTGGGGCCTAAGAATAAAAACGAGCCAATTGGTCTTTTAGGGTCTTTCAGCCCTGCTCTGGCTCTTCTTATAGCTTCCGACAAAACACCAACTGCTTTGTCCTGACCTACGACTCTGTTTTTTATTGTATTTTCGAGATTCAACAACCTCTCGCGTTCAACAACGTTTAATTTTTCTAAGGGTATACCTGTTGCACGTGAAACAACTTTTATAACTGCGTCTTCGGTAACATCGGGAATTTCTTCCAATTTAGTTTTGGTCCAAATCTCAACCAACTCTGATTTTATTTTCTCAAGTTCCTCAGTACGTTTCTTTATCTGCTCTTTTTCTTCATCGCTGATTTTATTTTTTCTCGCGTCGTTTTTTAATTTTGAAATTTCTTCTTCAACAGTTCTTAAATTCTCCGGCTCTTTTACCTGAGACAAACGTACCATTGCGCATGCTTCGTCAATTAAATCGATTGCTTTGTCGGGCAAAAATCTGTCCGAAACATAACGATCGCTCATTTTGACAGCAGCAACTATAGCGTCGTCCGTTATTTTTACATTGTGATGGGATTCGTAACGTTCTCTTAATCCTCTGAGAATCTCGACGGTATCTTCTGAAGTCGGTTCATTTACCATTATAGGTTGGAAGCGGCGCTCAAGTGCGGCGTCCCTTTCAACATACTTTCTGTACTCATCTATTGTAGTAGCACCAACCATTTGTAATTCACCTCTTGCAAGGGCCGGTTTAAGTATATTTGCGGCATCCATCGATCCTTCTGCACTACCGGCTCCGATAACTGTATGAAGCTCGTCTACGAAAAGGATTATCTGACCGCTGGCCGAAATGACCTCGGTTATTATGTCTTTTAGGCGCCCCTCGAACATTCCTCTGTGGGAAGTTCCCGCGATTATTGAGGCTAAGTCGAGCATAAACACACGCTTACCTCTTAGAGGCTCAGGAACCTGTCCGTTAACAATTTTTTGGGCCAAACCCTCAACGATAGCTGTTTTACCAACGCCGGGGTCTCCGATTAAAACAGGATTATTTTTAGTTCTTCTTGAAAGGATGTGAATTACGCGTTCGATCTCGTTTTTTCTCCCGATAACAGGGTCAAGTTTACCTTCCCTGGCTAGTTGGGTAAGATCGCGGCCGTATTTATCTAGTTTTGAAGCGGATTGAGACGTCTCTTTTACAACTTCCTCGTAACATACTTCACAGAGAGCCATATAGACTTGCTTGCCGTCCACTATCTGATTTATTGGATATTTAGCAGGACGTTGCCCGCATCTGTGGCAGAGTACCATGAGTGAGATATTAGCACTCAGAGCTTTCGAGTGCAAGAGTTTTCTGGTTTAATGCTCCCAAACGTCAGCTACGAAAGGGTCGCTTTGGATCTTCACCTTTTTAATAAACAAAGCAGCTGCCCTCACCATCTCGTCGGATTGCACCTGTGCCCAATACTCTGCCTGGTCGTCCCTTATTTCCGAAACTATTTCGTCGTGAACTGTAAGCGTAAGTCCGCCATCTATTCCCTCTTTTTTCATTCTGTCGTTTAAAAATATCAGTGCGTACTTAACAGCGTCAGCGTTCGTTCCCTGAATTGGGTGGTTTTTCGCTTCTCTTTCGATGCGCGATTCTTTTTTCCTGAAATCGGGGTCGTCTTTTAACGGCTTTTCGTACCAGCGCTTTCTTCCGAGAGGCGTTGTACTAAAACCGTCCCTTACAGCTTTTTTCGCCGTTTTGTTTAGATACTCTTTAACGCTAGGATAGCTTGCGAAATATCTATTCATATAATCTTCTCCCTGCTCTCTTGATACAGGAGTTCCGGTTTCGTTTTCTATTCTTGCGGCCAACCCCATCGAACCCATACCGTACATCAATCCAAAGCCTATAGGTTTGGCGATTTGTCTATAGCTGGGATACTTCTTTTTAAAATCATCGCTATAAGGAACATTAAACATAAGCGACGCCGTGTACGAGTGAATATCCAATCCATCGTTTAATGCTTTAATCATTTTTGCATCTCCTGAAAGTTCAGCCAGAATTCTCATTTCGAACGAGGAGTAATCCGCCGTAACCAATTTGTACCCAGGCTCGGGATTAAAACACGTTCTGAAAGGAGCTTCTTCGGAATTTCTCGGAATTTGTTGAAGGTTAGGATTGTTACAAGAGAATCTTCCTGTTGCTGTACCGAGCTGGTTGAACTCCGGATGAAGCCTTTTTGTGACGGGATTTATTTTAGATAAGAGGGAGTCTCCGAATGCCGACAGTAATTTTTCGTACCCTCTATAATTCCTCAGCAACTTTACGATCGGTTCGTTATGTAGAGCAAGAAGAGCATCGCCTGTAGAAGGCAAATTAAGATTCAATTTGTTATTAAATAAATCCATCAACTGCTGCTGACTATTCATATTGATTGTGTCTGCATGATTTCCAAAAAGATCGATCATGTTGTTGGAGTAATAGGGTCTTATGGCTTCCTGAAATTCTTTAGCCAGGGCATTTCTTCTTTCGGATAGATGAACCATAATTTCCCGCCACTTTTTCTCATCTATATAAATGCCTTTTAGCTCCATCTCACCCACAGCTCGGGTTGCAGCAAACTCAAGTTTGGCGACATTTAATAAATTCTCGCTCTTTATTTTAACGAGCTGCTCGTTGAAAATCGGAAATAGGATTAAAGTATCCAAGGCTGAATAGTTTAATTGTTCTACATTGATTTTTGTTTTATTCGTCACGCCCTCGAATGTTTCCCGTATATCCTTTTTCAAATCCAATCCTGTGTACTTTTTAGTAAGGTCTTTTAAGGAATAGTAACCACGCCCCATACCTGCATTTAAAATGACTTCTGCAAGCATCGTATCGTACAGATTGGTAGGAGCGGCGCCGATATGAATTTTGATGTGTTTGTAGTCGAACTTCCCGTTGTGAAATATTTTTAGTATCTTTGGATTTTCAAGGAAGTCTTTGAAACGGGTAAAGTTTTTTAATTCTAGTGCGCGCGCATCGAAAATATAACTTTTATCTTCAGTACCTATTTGCACCAATAACAAATTTGAAGTGTAAGGATCAAGGCCCGTGCTTTCAATGTCTACTCCGACTACTTTTACATTTTCTAAAATTTCTAATGCTTCGTTTGCCTGATCAGTCTTTGTGATGTACTCGTATGAGGGGTTTGCCGGGTCAAATTTTAGTTCCATCCCGTATATGATAGCACCTCGAACAAACTTAAATTTACTATTTTTTTGTTTCTTGCTCCGGACCTTAACTGCTCTTGATAGTAGTCCTATAGTGTGATAATCTATCAAAAATAAACCAATAAAAGGAGAAGAGATGGTTAAAGTTCTGGTTGGTTTCATCGCGTTTTCTGTGTTTATGCTCTTTGTGGGAACACTGGCGCAGACAGACAGAATTCCTGTAAACCTGCAAACCGTTCAAGTAGCGTCTTACTGCGTTGCCTTGTTAATAGGATTGGCGGGTTTTGTAATATTAAAGAAATTCCCCAAAATCTTGGGACAGGTCACCGGGGCATTCGCAATCGCGCTAGCGCTTTACATAGCTTTTTCAACCATCTAGAAAAGGAGAATGAAATGGATAGGTTAGATGATCGCGTAAAGGATCGGCTGAATAACTTCCTGTTTTGGATCCCGGCCACCCTCTGTGCACTTTTGGTCGTACTTTTCATGCCAAATTCACAAGTGGGTTTGGGGGAGAAGCAGTTTGTCACCGTCGGTGTAACTTTTTTGGGGGCAATCGCACTGCTTAATACGCGCCCAAAAAGAATTGTGCTCACCATCCTGGGGTATAAGTTTCTGATACTCACAGGGTTCCTGACCGCTCTGGCTTTGCAGTAACATCGTAACGAGCCGCATTTTTGGATTCATTCCAACAGTGCGGCATTTTTTTATTTTTACTAAATGGGTACTTATTTTTTGAGAAATTCTTTTATCAAATCTAATGCAACAACAGGATCTGCTTTGCCCTTCATTTCCCTCATAACGCTCCCTAACAAAAACTGCAATGCGCTTTCTTTTCCGTTTTTAAAATCCGAAACAGCCGAAGGGTTCTTATCCAAAACTGCTTCGACGACCTTATTTATTTCCCCGGCATTTGAAACTTTATCGCCTTCCCCTTTTAACTTTTCTAATATTTCCCTGGCGCCCAGTTCAAAAAGATCTTTCCTATTTATCAAAACCGTAGCTGCTTTTGAAGCATCCAAACCTCCGGCAACCAACTTACCGAATTTTTCCACCACCGCCAACCCCATCACTTCAACCAAAATCCTACTCTGCTCTTTAGCAACGCCCTTTTCTTCCATTTCTTTTCTTAGTGACTGAGGCAAACTGCCTTCAACCGCCCTTAACTCATTTATGTATTTCTCATCAAAAACCATCGGCGGGATGTCAGGCTCGGGAAAATATCTGTAATCCGAAGCTTCTTCTTTATCACGTTGTGCAACGGTGACATTTTTGAATTCGTCGTACCCGCGGTTTTCCTGTTTCGGCATTTCACCTTTTTCCAAAATCTCGCGCTGTCTGACAATTTCAGCACGGACCGCCTTTTCCATGTATTTGAAAGAATTGATATTCTTAACTTCGACTTTGTAAGGGGACAGTTCATCTTTTTCTTCCATCTCAGGCGTCCTTAAAGAAATATTGGCTTCCAGTCTCATCTGTCCTTTTTCCATATCCGCTTCGCTTATTCCTAAATATCTGCAAATTACCTGGAGTTTTTTACAATAGTCGACGGCGTCCTCAATGGAACGGAAACACGGCCTGGTTACTACTTCGATTAACGGAAGTCCGGACTTATTAAAATCAACTAATGTTTTGCCGCTATCGTGAAAAGATTTTGCCACGTCTTCTTCTAAGTGAACTCTTTCGATGTCGGCTGTATTCCCGCTTTCCAAAAGTAACGAACCGTTTTCACACAAAGGTTGTTTGTACTGACTAATTTGGTAACCTTTCGGAAGATCGGGGTAAAAATAGTGTTTTCTGTCGAATCTTGAGTCGGTGTTTAAATTGCAGTTTAGGGCTAAACCCAAAAGTTGCGCCTTTTTAACTCCTTCTAAATTGGGAACGGGTAGCGCCCCCGGTAATCCCAGACAAGTAGGACAGGTGTGAGTATTAGGCTCGGCGCCCCATATATTAGCATCACATCCGCAGAACATTTTTTGTTCCGTTTTGGGTTGGACGTGAACTTCCATTCCCACGACCAGTTTATATTTTCCTAATAATTCTTCGTTCATTTTTCTAGACATTAACTCCTAATTTGTATAAAGCTTCTTTTAAATTGGACACCGCTTCGGTAATCATAAAATACGCCGGCTCAAAACCCGCCTCGTGTACCAAACTGTTTCTTAATTTGTGTGCGTCCCAAATTCTGTTGTAAGTCGGCCTGTCGAATTTATCAACGGCGTTTTTCAAACGTTCTCCCATTGTTTCTCCCGGAACGATTTCTTTTAAGACTGCGTCTAAAGATTTATCAGCAGTAATCAATGCCTGTTTTAATTGCGAGGTCCCTTTTTGTTTAAGTAAAACGCTTATGTTTTCCCAATCGGATGTCACTTTTCTCACAGTCTCCTGGCTCACGCTTCCGTAAGATGTTCCCGTTCCCGAACCGAATATAAAATCAAAAAATCCCATATTATTCCTTAATTAACGCCGGTTTTTCGAGATGAAAGCCCGTCGCCCCTTGATAATTAAATAGTGCGCCGAATATTTTCGACTCTTCGTTTATTTTGCTCATTATTTGGACACCCACGGGTAAGCCATTGTAAAACCCGCACGGTACGCTTATTCCCGGTACTCCCGCAATACAACTAGGCTCGTTCAAAACATCCATCATTTCACCGAACATAGGTGAGTTAGAACTTTCTCCTACATTTAATGCAACGCACGGCATGGAAGGAGCAACCAATAAATCTACTTTTTCAAATGCTGCATCAAAACTTTGTTTAATTAAAGTGCGTACTTTTTGTGCTTTTGCGTAATAAGCATCGTAGTATCCCGAGCTTAATGTGTAAGCACCCAACATAATTCTTTTCTTAGCTTCAAATCCGAATGAGTTGCGGTCGTTTCCGTATCTTATTCCGTCAAGTCTTGCCAAATTAGATGAAACTTCGGATCTTTGCAAAATTGTGTAAACGGCAATCGAATACTTGGGGCTTAACATGTCAACGTCAATAATTTCCGCGCCCAAAGTTCTGAAAACGTCAATCGCCTCATCAATCTTTTTTCTTGTTCCCTCTTCAAGTTCCATTTCAAAGTAGGACACCGGTCTTCCGATTTTGACTCCCTTCATACTAAAAGACTTCCCTTCGACCAGGTAATCGGGCACTTCTGTTTGTAAGGATGTTGCATCAAGCGGATCTTTTCCTGCCATTACTCTCAGTACTACCGCCGCATCCTCGGCTGTCTTAGTTAACGGACCCGGAGAATCAGTAGAAGAAGCCATAGCCACAATTCCGTACCTGCTTACCCTGCCGTAAGAGGGTTTTACGCCCGTAACACCACACCAGGACGCGGGACCGCGGGTACTTCCGCCTGTCTCACTTCCGGTCGCAAATAACACCATATGAGACGCTACAGCGGCAGCAGAACCGCCCGAAGACCCTCCCGGCACTTTACTTAGGTCCCAGGGATTAAATGTGGTCCCGAAGTCTGAAGTTTCAGTAGAAGAACCGTGAGCAAAGGCGTCCAGATTAGTTTTTCCCAGCAAAATTGCCCCCGCGTCGCACAGCCTTTTAACCGCGGTGGCATCAAACGGAGGTACGTATCCTTCTAAAACTTTTGAAGAAGCGGTAGTTTCCACACCTTTTGTTGAATAATTATCTTTTGCCGCGTATGGAATACCTAGCAGGGGTTTGTTTTTAAAAGCATCAGCGCCTTTTGAAGAAATTTCTTTGTCTGCTTCTTCTGCTCTTTTTAATGCAATTTCCGGAGTGACCCTCAAAAATGCTTTAATTTTAGAATCGTATTTTTCAATTTGAGCTAAACAGGCTTTTACCAACTCTACCGAAATAAATTCTTTCTTTTTTAAGCCTTCGAGAGCCTCTAATACTGTAAGCTCGTTAAGTTTACTCACGGTCGAAGACTCCTTTAGTAACCACGAGATTACGTGCGGTTTCCTTAACATTTTTTAACGCGTCTTCGCGGGGAAGAGTTACTTTTTGTGAACCGTCCTGATAAACATTTGTTAAACCCGTAACTTGAAAAGTTTCACTTACTTTTGAAGTATCGAGTTCGTCCAATATTTTTATGTAATCCAGGGTTTGTGATAATAGTTGAGAAAATTTTTCTTCGTCGCCTTCAATATTAAGTTTGGACATTTGAGCAATCTTTTTAACCTCTTCAATTGTTATCTTCCTGCTGTCCATAGTGTTCATATTAAAGCATTTTCGTGGATATTAAAAGGTTTTTGAGCGCTTACATCTGCAGGATACGATTTATGCGTTCCTGGATGGGCGGGTGCGTAGAAAATAGGCCTTCCACTGCTTTTCCCAAAGTTCTCACCGGACTTACGATATAAAGGTGGGCTGTGGCACCGTTAGCCGCTTCCAAAACTTCCTGATCAGAACCCAGCTTTATAAGAGCATCCGCGAGTCCTTTCGGGTGCCTGGTAATAGATACTGCCGTGGCGTCCGCCAAAAACTCTCTGTTTCTACTGATTGCGAGTTTTATCAAAGTGGCAATTATCGGACTTAATATGAGTAAGACCATTCCGACGAGAAAAAATACGCTGCCCCCGGAATCAGAGTTTGAACTTCTTTTCCTCGAACCTCCGTAAAATGCTCCCCGTGTAAACCAATCCGACAAAAGCATAATTGTCCCTACTAAAATGCTAACAATCGACATTAAGCGGATATCAAAATTTCCGATGTGTGACATTTCGTGTGCAATCACTCCTTCGAGTTCTCTTTTTTCCAGACGTTGAACAATTCCTGTTGTAAAACAAATAACAGAATGTTCGGGGTCGCGGCCCGTAGCGAAAGCGTTCATCGACGAATCCTCAATGATATAAATTCTTGGTTTGGGAATACCTGAAGCTATGCTCATATTTTCTACTAATTTGTGAAGGTCGGAAGCATCTTCAAATTTAACTTCCTTGGCTCCCGAAATTCCTAAAACTATTTTGTCTGAATTGTAATAAGAAACGAACCCGGAAATTCCGGAAAAAATAAGGGCACCGCCCAAAAAAGTCACTCCTGATCCCTCGTAAAAATATTCACCTACAAACCAGCCTATTGCTGATACTACTGCAATAAACAGGGTCACAATAATGACCGTGTCCCTCTTATTTTGGTCTATTTGCTGATACATGTTCATGATCGTTCTGTGTATCCTTCTTCCCAACCAAACTCACTGTACTTTTCTCCTGCGAGCATCTTATCTATTCCGGATTTCACAACCGGTATCAAGTTACCGGGAAGGGACGATTTATCGAACCATTCGATTCCGTCACATTTTTCCGGTTCGGTGTTTGTAGGGCTCCCTTTCCACTTTTTAACTATGAAGTAGAAAAACTGCCTGTCGCTGTCGGAGATCTTAGACGGGATAGATAAAAAATGCCCGAACTCCAAATCGTCTTCGAGAACGTCAACTCCTGCTTCCTCTTTAATTTCGCGGCAAAGCGCAAACTTGTAAGGTTCTCCTTCGTCAACGTGCCCGGCTACCAAGCCGTACCAACCGTCCCGCCAACCGGTGTTCTTCCGTTTTTGCAAAAGAACTTTTCCGTCTTTTTCAAAGTAGGCGAGGACGGCAATCTTAATCTTTAACGAATGCTTGTCCATTAGAACTGAACTTTAACTGCTTCTCTATCCTGTGCTTCTGCTTCAAAGAATGCTTCCTGTGTGAATCCGAACATTCCTGCGATCAGATTTGAAGGGAAAGCAACAATTTTCTCGTTGTACTGTCTTACGACGCTGTTAAAGAATTGTCTGGAATAAGCGACCTTATCTTCAGTATCAGAAAGTTCCTTCTGCAAGTTGATAAAACCTTCCTGAGCTTTTAACTCCGGATAGGCTTCAGCGACAGCAAAAAGGCTTTTCAAAGCTGAGGTTAACTGCATGTCAGCCTCACCTGCGGCCTTTGCATCTCCTGCTGTCATCAAAGCCGCGCGAGCTTTGGTAACATTCTCGAACACTTCCTTTTCGTGAGCTGCGTAACCCTTAACCGACTCTACCAAATTAGGTATGAGGTCGATCCTTCTTTTAAGCTGGACGTCTATCTGGCTCCAGGCTTCCTTGATCTTAACTTTCAATGTTACAAGAGAGTTATAGATCGAAATCAAAAATACAGCGGCTAGCGCTATGACTACTAAAATAATACCCATAATGCACCTCCTTAGGTAACAAAATTACTAAAGCCATTATATATCTTTTGTAAAGGAAATCACTTTAAACGTATTCCTGCTTCTCTTACAAAGTCAGAAAAACCGAGCGTATTTATAATATTTTTCTTCTCGGCCCAACCCCGGCGTGCGTTATATATTCCGTATCTCATGTGCGAAAGCTGATCCGTAGCGTGGGCGTCGCTGCTTATAACCATCTTCACTTTCCAGCTGATTGCTTCCTTTACCAGGTCGTCGGTAAGGTCCAGGCGGTCGGGTTGCGAATTTATTTCAAGGATTTTGTTATTGTCTCGGGCGGCCAGGAAAATCTTGTCCCATGCGGGATCTACAGGATCACGTTGATTTAACAACCTTCCGGAGGGGTGTCCGATAATGTTGACGTACGGATTTTCTATTGCTGCCAGAAGTCTGTCGGTTATCTGCTCCCGGTCCTGGTTAAAGGAGGTGTGAATGGAAGCAACAACATAGTCTAGTTCTGATAACACTTCATCGGGTAAGCCCAAAGTCGCGTCAGCTAAAATATTAACCTCATACCCGAAAAATACTTTAATAAATTTCTGTTTCTCGTTTATTTTGTTTATCGCAGCCCGCTTCTTTTTTATAATATCCGATACTTCTTTATATCCACGAGACGTAACGCTGGGTGCGTGATCGGAAATTCCTAAGTATTCGTAACCTAACGCGATTGCGGCTTCTACCATTTCTTCCAACGTGCTTACCCCGTCAGAATCGGTAGTGTGAGTATGTACTTCGCCCTTTATGTCTTTTAATGTGATAAGTTCCGGCAACTTGTTATCAATTGCCGCCTCAATCTCGTTGGAACCGTTCCTAAGCTCGGGTTCAATGTAGGGCAGTCCTAAAAATTTGTAAAAGGACGGTTCATCGGGAAACTCATGGGTGTCGCTCGCCTTTTTAATACCGTACTCAGACAAAGACATGTTTTTGGAAAGGGCAAAGTTACGTAAGAGGATGTTGTGCTGTTTGGAACCCGTGAAGTACTGCAGCATAGCACCGTACGCCTCGGGTGTGGAAACTCTCAGGTCTACCTGAAGATCATTTTTAAGGACAACACTGCATTTTTTGTCGCCTTTTACTAAAGTCTCGGCAATTTCAGGAAATTCTAAAAAGTGCTTGATTGTTTTGTCCGGGTCGGTGGTAGCTACGGGAATATCCAAATCCCCGATTGTGGCGTTCTTTCTTCTGAAAGAGCCGGCTGCTTCAATGTGGCCGAGGGCATCCAACTCCTTCATGTAATCGTAAATTCTCCCCACCGTTTCTTCGGCTTTTGAGTAAAGTACGCGCTGTTTTTCGTTCTTAGTCATTTTGAACTGCCCGATAGATTCGAGTATGTCTTTTTCCGATTTTTCGCCGAAACCCTCAAGCTCTCTTATCTCACCTTTTTCAGCGTACTCTTTAATACGTTCAACCGCCCCTTCACGAGTTTTTATTTTAAAAGCATTGGCAAGTTTAAAGGCTTTTCTAGCACCGATACCTCGGATACCGATAAGTGCAAACATTCCTTCGGGGAGATCTTTTTTGATTGCCTCAAATTCTTTAACTTTTCCTGTTGAAAATAGTTCGTTTAAATGAGCGTAAATGCTTGCTCCAACGCCGGGAATTTCTTTTAATTTGCCATTTTCCCACAAGTCGTAAATGGAAACTGTTAAATTATCGAGGATTGCGATGGCGTTTTGATAAGCCCTTACTCTAAAAACGTTGAAGTTCTTCACATCCATTGCCGCCAAAACTTCCTTCATTATCGAAATGACTTCTTTATTGGAAATACGGTTGGCGTTCATATGTAAATAATAACAAAGTTCCGCGAAGGAGGTATAAAAAAAGCGGCTCCTGTTGTTCAAAAGAACAAATACAGGGGCCGCCCAGGGGGGAGGTTCAAATTCAGGTTATCCCACCTTTACTTCGAGAGTGCCGCCAACTTGCCTGACAATATTGACCTGACAACGTCGGAACGACATACCCTCACAGATTTCTTCCATCAATTCCGGGGACAATTTCTTGATTGAACCGTCCTCTTTTGAGTACTCCTCGATCCGGGAAGGTACGTGGTTGCAACCCGGTGTGTCTGTGCATGTCTCTACGGTAATGCGCTTTATATGGTGTTTATCCATCTGACGGAGAAACTCACTCACAACATTCCTAGACATAGTACCCCTCCTCAACATAAGATTTTCGACAATTTTAACACCAAGTAGGCAGTTTAACAAAATGCAAACCGTCCTTACCAAAGGCATTTTATTGACCATACAACAACAAATTGCTAGTATAACACCAGCATTAAGGGGTCGTAGCTCAGTCGGTTAGAGCGCCGCACTGTCACTGCGGAGGCCGCGGGTTCGAGTCCCGTCGATCCCGCCATGTATTAATCTTATTTCTGCCCTCAGTGAAGGAGGTCCGTAAATGTCCACAGATGTGAAAGAAAACGGTAACGAGAGAGACGGATTGGCTTTGATAATTGGGGGCTTATTTATAGTTGCATTGGTTTTCGCTGCATACAATTATTTCAACAAAAGCTCCGAGGAGATTAGCAAAACTCAGGAAGAGGCAGTATTTCAAAACGAAGATGCGGAAACTGAGGGCGACGTGAACGGAGACGCAGCTACCGACAAAAAGCTACCTCCGACAGTTGCAGGGACAATTTCCAGCGGCACGGCCAACGGAATTATTAGAGCAGAATGGGTCGCCAATGATTATCAAAAAGGCGATGTTCAGGGTAATTCCTATACAGTGAAATCAGGCGATACATTATGGGAAATTGCCGAAGGAGTTTACGGTGACGGCACTCAATGGACAAAGATATTGGATGCAAACAAAGGAGACGTGGGATTTTTAGTTAACGGACAACAAGCTTTGATTATTCCCGGTCAGGTTTTAGTCCTACCCTAATTTTCTACTTTTGAACTTAAGAACACCCTTATAGCTGAGGGTGTTTTTTATTGTGCTCTATTGCTATAATCTCTTTGATACGCGGGTGTGGCCTAGTGGTATGGCGTTTCCTTCCCAAGGAAAAGGTCGCGGGTTCGAATCCCGTCACCCGCTCCATGAATTTGACCAACAGCCCGCAGGGTTGGTGGACAAATTTATAGGGTGTAAGGAGATGAGAATGCCGCAACGAGCGAAGGCGAGCGAGGCGGGGTCGACGGGCGTGTCAGCAGACACGAACCGGTGACCGAATCCCGTCACCCGCTCCACTTTATATGGATAATTTAGACAATAGCAATCGAGCTGAAAACGATAGTACTAACGAAAAGGAAGAAAACCTAAATCCTTCTATTAAAGAATTTAAACCGAGCAACGAAATAGTTAAAGGTGAAGACGGTTGGCTATCGCCAAGTGGCGTATTTTATTCATGCGGCACAACAGAGCATGACGAAGCTGCAAAATTCCTGCTATCCCCAAAAAGTCCTGAACATGCTTATGTTGCTCAGGAAAAAAAATATGACTATTGGCCCAACGATCCTGACAGAGCAAAGCTCTCAAAAATTGGGTACGTGTTGGTACGTGGGGCAGTTGTTGCACCGGACACTTTCGCAAATTTGACTACAGCCCAACTGGAAACTCTTAAAAGGGCTGACATATTAATTATCGATCCAATCGATAATTCCCAATGCTCCCCGGAATTTGTCATTGAAACGGCCAATAATCTTAGAGATACCGCCAAAGCCATACTTGAAACAGAAAGTTATAAGGAAATGCTTAAACATGTGGAGCGTATTTTTGAGGAAACTGGCATAACACGTAAACATTTAAACACGAAATTCATCCGCTCTTATAATTTTACGAATATCTATAACGAAAAGATAATTCGTAAATATAATAACATGACCTGGCAGGAAAGAGAAGAATATGATGCGAAGGGACCTTTTCCTAACTATAATGCTTTTGAATCTGTAGCAAATATAGAGGATTTTATTAAAACGCCGTTTAAAAGCAGCATCACTGTCACAGACAATGAAAAACTCACAGAAACAGTGTTTGAGATACTTTCCAGCGGTTATACAGAAGGAATAAGAATAAAAAGTCGGAGACATGAATGGTGTTATAGGGAAATACCGACTCCTGACCCCAATATTTTTCTTACTGTTTCCAGAATCTACTACCACCATGACGGTCTATCGGGAGGCATGCTGGGCACTGTTAATGAGGACGTTTCTGTGCGTATTCAAACAAAATACCAAATTGAAAAAGAATTGTCTCAAACCATAAAGCGTTTAATCACTTCACCTGATGAAAATAAAAACTTGCCAAAAGTAACAACGGAAGGCAAACAAGAACTATATAAGCTGTGATATACTGCAAAAAATCTGACTAAAGGAGAGAAAAATGCACGCTGGTGAACCTGAGGCACTTTACGAACTGCACCGTCGGCCGGATCACTTTGTCGTCAAAACCTACCTGCATAACTGCAAACAAATATTTAAAAATAAGAGGGGTCGTTTGCAGGCAAAAAAGGTGGTAACGACAGATATTCCTGCCGGAACTCTGGTCGTTGACCAAAGAAGCTTTATCAGCTGGAACGAAACGAGGAGGGGGATGCTTATGCGAGTTAGCCTATACCCTGCTTATCAGAACGGAGAAAAGGCCTGGATTCTTTCTTACGTTTTTGATCCGGGGTGTATGCCCGTGAACGAAAGAATTCTGGATTACGAAACAGGTAAAGAGCTTTGGCTCAAGTACTCCGGTAAAGTCTAGACTTGCATCAATACCGACAATTTAACTCGGGTAACTGTCTTTAACGCTGAGATAACGCAAAAACTATCTCAGCGTTTCTTTTATTCTGGTAAAATGATGACGCTGGCCGGTATAGCTCAGTTGGTAGAGCAGTCCCTTCGTAAGGGAAAGGTCACAGGTTCGACTC
>Ga0209416_1000991_pt1 | contig 22806 bp, 26 predicted proteins | sample RifGroF1_FD_184001 | JGI IMG/M metagenome (GOLD analysis project Ga0209416, IMG submission 184001) | Groundwater microbial communities from Rifle, Colorado, USA - Groundwater F1 (SPAdes) (version 2) | ecosystem: Environmental > Aquatic > Deep subsurface > Groundwater | place: Rifle, Colorado...
AAAAACAATCCACCAAGTAATAATATCAAGGCTTGACCTGTAATGTCAGCTGAGAACCATCCGAAATCAAAGCTAAACCAAGGCGCCTTCATGGCTATTAAAATCGTAATTCCGAAAAGTAATGCGATACGCATGAACATAGCTAAGAATAATCCAATTCGGGTTGCTCTTTTACGTTTTTCTTGAGGTAATTTTCCGGTAACAATCGAAATAAAAATGATGTTATCGATACCTAAAATGATTTCTAAGAAGGTTAAAGTTAAAAGTGCTATCCAAGCATCTGGGTTTAAGAAAACTTCCATTTATGTTATAGTTTAAAACTTGTTATACGTTATTAATTCTGTTTTGTTACAGTGCCACGTTGCTTTTTTGAATCGCCTACAAAAGAATATTCAAAAGTGTATGAATCTGAGTTAGTTGTCAAAATTTTCATTTGAACTGGTTTTTTCTCTTCGCGGTTTTTTGGATTCGTATTTTGAATGATGTATTCGCAATCATTAGTCCATCTAACTTTAAAAGTGTCTATTTTTCCTTCGTAGCTTTCTATCTGAATCGAATCGTTTCGTTCAAAAGTACTGGTGTATTTTTTGCCTTCAATTTCAGTTTCGGAAGTAAATTTACCGGTTTTAAAATCGGTACAATTGCGTTCCTGATTGTAGCAAGAAACCATGAGAAGAGCCGAAAATAGAATAAAAATGAATTTCATATTATGTATTTGTGTTTTTATCCCCATCAAACATACTTTTTACTAGGGTAGTAATTCCTTTAAAAATTAAAAACATAGCTGCTAAAGCAATTATGATTCCTAACCCCAAAACATAAGGATATAAAGGGCTTTCTTGGTTTTTAAAAGCACTGTTTATAATTACTGGACCAAGAAATAATAAAGGCAAAGCACCTGAAAGATATTTTACGCCTTTTGCTAATATGTTTTTATCAGTTGCCATTAGAAATTAATTCGAAGTCCAACTCCATTAGAATTATTTACAATATTCAATTCAAAATTATCGCCTAATGTTTTTTTCTCGTTTTTTAATCCTTGGTTGTACATATCAACGCTTTCTTGCACCATTTTCTTTCTTCCAGATAAAATCGGAATAGAAACTGCCATTAATCCCACACCAGCATAGGTGATTGCTGTAGGATATTTTACATCAGAAGTCAATCCCATTACTAAATCAGCAACAGTTCCACCAATTCCTAATCCTAAAATAAAACCTCCAATGGATTCTTTCGATTTTGCTTTTTTGAATAAATGCAACGCTTTTAAATCGGTTTTCATTAGGTTTTTGGTTTCAAATGAAGATAATTGTTCTCCATCTTGAAAGATTTTGCCGTTTGTGTACTCTAATTTTTGAGCAAAAGATATCGAAAAACCAAATATTGCTACGATTAAAAATAATTGTTTCATGGTATATTTTATTTGTTGTTATTGTAAAAATCTACTGCATTTCTAACACTTCCGTGTGTTTGTAATAATTGATTGGCATCTTCATAACTTACTGGAATTTCATCCATAATCATTCTCGTTCCTCTATCAATTAATTTGGTGTTGCTTAATTGCATATCGACCATTTTGTTGCCTTTTACTTTTCCCAACTGAATCATAGTTGCAGTCGAAATCATGTTTAAAACCAATTTCTGAGCCGTTCCTGCTTTCATTCGAGAACTTCCGGTTACGAATTCTGGTCCAACTACCACATCAATAGAAAATTTAGCCGTTTTAGATAGCGGACTTTCTGCATTACAACTGATACTTCCTGTACTGATATTATTTTGATTGCACATTTCTAATCCACCGATTACATAAGGCGTCGTTCCCGAAGCAGCAATACCAACCACGACATCATTTTCGTTGATGTTCCATTGTTGTAAGTCTTTCCAAGCTTGTTCTCGGTCGTCTTCGGCAAATTCTACGGCTTTTCTAATGGCAGTGTCGCCACCAGCAATAATTCCAATTACCAAATCAAAAGGAACACCAAAAGTAGGAGGACATTCAGAAGCATCAACAATTCCTAAGCGACCCGAAGTTCCTGCGCCAATGTAAAATAAACGACCACCTTGTTTCATTTTCGAAACAATTTCAGTAACTAAAGTTTCAATTTGTGGTAAGGCTTTTTCTACAGCTAACGGTACGGTTTTGTCCTCGTTGTTGATATTCGTCAACAAATCAGTAACCGACATTTTTTCTAAATGTTCGTATTTGGAAGCTTGTTCGGTGGTTTTGGTAAAGTTCATGCGATTATTTTAAAACGTGATGCGCCAATACATTCTGCACATCATACACATTAACTGATTTATTAAATTGTTTCACAATACTTGGATTCGCTTCGCTTGAAACCCAAATTTTCAATTCGGCTTCTAAGTCGAAAGTTCCTGCCGTTTCTACACTAAAACGTGAAATGCTTTTGTAGGTAATGGATTTATATTCTATTTTACTACCTGTAATTCCTTGTTTTTCAATTAGAATTAAACGTTTGTTAGTGAAAATAAAAGTATCGCGAATTAGTTTGAAACCCAATTCGATTTCTTCACCCGTGATTAATAATTTGCCATAATCTTTCACTAAAGTTTCTTGATTTACAGCACCTGCATTGCCAAGTAGCGCAGAAAATAATCCCATATTATTTGTTTTAAATGTTCTTCAAATTTAATTAAAAACTACTTATGTTTTATGCCTTTTAAATTTTTAATGTGAATGTCCCATTTCAATAATGTAGGCCAAAACAAAACCAAAGACAATCATGGTGATTTTTGCCAAATTGAATTTGTGTCCTTCGTTACTTTCAAAAATAATAGTGGACGAAATATGAAATAAAATTCCAACTACAACAGCCGAAATTTCCTTTGAGTAATGTTGTGCAAAATGCATTTGTTCTGCTAATAAAGTTCCAAGCGGAGTCATTAATGCGAATGAAAACATAAAAGCAAAAATCATCATTTTATTCATCTTCGCATTTACGAAAAATAAAGTCAAAATAATGGCAATAGGGAAGTGGTGTACTGCAATTCCGTATGCTAAATTGTTGTTTTCGTGAATTGGAAAACCTTCTAACAAGGCGTGAATACACAAACTAATAAACAACAACCACGGAATGTGATGCAATTCGTTATGTTCGTCGGTATGTACATGTACGTGACCGTGTTCGGCACCTTTTGAGAAAAATTCCAATAAGATTTGGAACAATATTCCAATCATAATGAAAACACCAACAGGTAATGTGGCATGTGCTTCTTCGCCTTCGTGAACGTGATTGTGTCCTTCGCTAAATAATTCGGGAAGTAAGTGCAAAACAGTAAGCGATAGTAAAAATGCACCACTGAATGCCAACAATAACTTGATGTTTTTTTTCTTTTGAGGTTTTAAAAACAAAGCGATTAAAAACCCTAAAATAACAGCTGAAAAGGTGATGATATATTGCATTATTTAAAAATCATAATTAAACGTTCGGATTGTGTTTTAAAGAATTTTCGCAATTTATAATCGCCAAAAATATCCAAAAGATAAATATCTGCTTCTTCCATGATTTTTTCGAAATCTTCTAAGCGAAGTGCTTGTACTTTTTCAGTAAAATGAAACTTTTCGCCTTTATCTTCAAAATCAATTTCTTTATAAATGTGTCCGTCTTTCAAATAACGTTTGATGTGAAAATCAATTCCGTCTACCGATTTTACTTCATCAGCTACTAAATTTTCTAAAACATAATCCACATTCATAAAATCGATTACTGCAAAACCTGTTTCGGTTAAACTGTTGTGAATGGCTTTTATGGTTTTATAATTGTCGGCATCGTCTTCAAAATAGCCAAAACTGGTAAACAAATTGAAAATCGCATCGTATTTTTCGTCACACGTTTCGCGCATATCGTGCACTTTGAAATGCAGTTTTTCATTCGCAAACTCAGACGCTTCTTTAATGCTATTTTCAGATAAATCGGCACCCGTAACATCAAAGCCTAAGGAATTTAAGTAAATGGCATGACGACCTTTTCCACAAGCTAAGTCTAAGATTTTAGCGTCTTCTGGAAGGTTTAAATAATGCGTTAAATTGTCCATTAACAATTGCGCTTCTTCGTCGTTGCGTTCCTTGTATAAAATGTGATAATATTCGGTATCAAACCAAGAGGCAAACCAATTTTCTGTTGAAGTCTTTTGTGTTTCTGACATTAATTCTGAATTCGTTTCTTTCAAGACGCAAATTTAGTGTATTTTTGCACGATAATTCAATTAATACAAATATTGATTTCTAATTTCAGGAATCAAATTTAAAAATAATAGTAAGGAAAAGGAAATTACTATTTTAAAGAAAAGTAAATGGAAAATTTTAAAATGACTGCCAAAACCTTCTTTGGTTTTGAAGAAATATTAGCTAGAGAATTACAAATTCTTGGTGCGCAACAAGTGGAAATCGGTACACGTGTGGTGAGTTTTAAAGGCGATAAAGGATTTATGTACAAAGCCAATTTGGCACTTCGTACGGCTTTAAAAATCTTAAAACCTATCAAAACCTTTAAAGCGCATAACGACAAAGCGTTGTATGAAGGCATTAGAGCGATTGATTGGTCGGATTATTTAACGGAACACAATACGTTTTTAGTAGAAACTACTTTGCATTCTGAAAACTTCAATCACAGTCAGTTTGTGGCTTTAAAAACCAAAGATGCGATTGTAGATCAATTTAGAGATTTGAACGGAAAGCGTCCAAGTATTGATAAAGATTTCCCAGATTTACAAATTCATGTGCATATTGATAGAGATAATGTAACGGTTTCGTTAGATTCTTCAGGCGCTTCGTTGCACCATAGAGGTTATAGAACGGCTACGAATATTGCACCTATTAACGAAGTTTTAGCAGCAGGAATGTTGATTTTATCGGGTTGGGAAGGAAAAAGTCATTTCTTAGATCCAATGTGTGGTTCAGGAACTATTTTGGCAGAAGCCGCGATGATTGCTTGTAACGTTCCTGCGAATATTAATCGTAAGGAATTTGGTTTTGAGAAATGGAAAGATTGGGATGCGGAATTGTTTGATAACATTATGGAATCGTTATTGAAGAAAACACGCGAATTTCATTATACGATTACAGGTTATGACAAAGCGCCAAGTGCGGTTTCAAAAGCAAAAGACAATGTTAGAAATGCCAATTTAGACGAATATATTACGATTACTAACGAAAACTTCTTCGATTCTAAAAAAGAAACCGAAGGACCATTACACATGGTATTCAATCCGCCTTATGGTGAGCGTTTGGATATTGATATGGAGCGTTTTTATAGAGAAATTGGCGATACGTTAAAACAAAATTATCCAAATACCAACGCTTGGTTCATCACAGCCAATTTAGAAGCTTTGAAATTTGTAGGATTAAAACCAAGTAGAAAAATTAAACTTTTCAACGGAAAGCTTGAAGCACGTTTAGTGAAATACGAAATGTACGAAGGCAGTAAGAAAGGGAAGTATATGAATACTGAAGAGTAACATTTTTTGTCAAGCTGAACTCGTTTCAGCTTCTCTACATAGATTCTGAAACGAGTTCAGAATGACAGATGCGTTTTCAATTCAACAATTTATCAGTTCAACAATTAAACATTATAAACAATGAGCAAAAAAGTAAAATCATTCTTATATAACTTCTTAGGATTTGTGGTGATTTATTTACCAACCTTATTTTTGGTAGACGAATTCACGCATTTGAATGGACTTTGGATTCCAATGACCGCTTTTATGGTAGCTTTAATTTTAGCTCCTAAATTTCAAGCGATAAAAACGCACAACGGTGAAAAAATTTACATGAAGTGGTTTTTTATTAAAGGTGTTAAAGAAATAGAATAAGGAAATCCCGAGTGTGAGCTCGGGTTTTTTTTGTTTTAGTTTAACGCTTATTGATAAAAAATTATGGATAAATGTCAATTAGGTGATAAAAAGTCTTTTCATTTTGGGAAACAAATTTAGTTTTAAGTTTTTTTAAATTAATTGTACAAGATTTATTTAAATACTCTAAACTCAATTCTATTATTTTATTTTCATCAATTTCTTCTCCAATTAATCCTGAGATTTTATGTCCATTTTCATCAACAAATTCGAATCTTGCGGAATCTAATAAAACACCTCTTAAAGTTCCTTTAATCTGAATTACATTTTCTTCAGTTATTGCTGAGTTTATTCTTTCGTATCCTTTGTGAATGTTTTCTGTTGAAATCTCCATCGTTTCATTGTTTTTTTCGATTTTTAAAATGGAGTTTTCAATGTCAATTTCTTTTAGAAATAATTTTAAATTATTCAAACTTCTAGGTGGAGTTACAGCAACAATTTCCTCAAATAATTCATCGCTACTTGTTGCAGCATCAATAAGCTCCATAACATTTTTAATAGCAGTATCAACTTCTGATTCAGAAAAAATATTATTTTTATTTAACTGAGTTAACTGAACACCAAATGAGCCTGTGGGAAGAGCCGTTAAATAAAGTTCAGCATCATCTATATCTTTTGTTTTCCCTCTTTTCCCTACAATACCATATTTTATTTTGGTAGTTTCAGTTTTAACAAGCTCTTGAAAAGGTTTTAGAACCTTACTTAAGAAATCTATTTTTATTCCTTTTGAACCTAATACAGCATTTCCACTGAATAATAGTGAAACTTTAGCTTCTTTTACTTCTTCCGATAAATTAGTTAATTTATCTTTTAATACCTCGATTTTTTTTGATAAACTTTTTGACATGAAAGGGTCATTGCTTACAAAACTTAATAAGTTTTCAAGCTCAATTATTTGACTCTTTATTTGATTTTTTGAATTTATCATAATGCTAAATTACTTAAATATTCCGAAGCTTCATTGTCTAAATCAGGAGTATTTAACTCTAATCTAATTATACCTTTCCAAACACCTAATCTATTATGTGAAAATAATTGAATCCAATATCTTGTATAATCAACTGTAAATAATGGATCCATTGCATAATTAAATGGATAATGGTCAAGTTTGTAATTTGTTTTTGATGTTTGAAAATCAAAAAATTCTACGAAGTTATCTTCTATATTTTTAACCTGTTCAGGAGTAAGTTTCTTTGGATTAAATAGAGTAACAATATCTAAGTCTCTTGGAGATCTTCTTTCAACTATCTCAATATTTTCAGTAAAACTTCCATCTAACCATTGAAACCCTTCAATTATTCCAACATCATTCAACTTTTTTCTAAATTTTAATAAACCTTTTAAAATCTCTACTCTTTCAGGTGAAGTGGCAAAATGTTTAGTAAATTCAAATGAATTGGATAAATAAGGACTCAGTTGACTTTTGTCTGTTGGGTCACCAATATGAGGTGGTGTTACATGGTTATGGTCAAATTTTGGAATCATTTATCTTAACAGCTATTTTGTTTTAAGCTTTTTGCTAATTTAAAATATGAACAGATATAAAAAATAGCTTATCAAATGTATAAAAAAATTTTTACAACTTTCTAAAACTCTCACAAAAAAAGCGTCACTTTTGTAACGCTTCGTTTATTATTTTTTCTCGGTTGTAGTTTTGTTTTTCTTGTAAATCGGTATAAAGTAACTTAGCGAGTAATTAAAACCGGCTCCAAATTTTCCATCATACGTTCGGTTGTAACCGGGTATGAAAAGGTTGTCAAAATTATCTGGTTTTTTGTTGGATACCAAATAGTTCAATCGTACCGAAAAACCCATATAAAGGTTATTAAATAACTCAGCTTTTATTCCACCTACAACTTCTAACCAACTTGCATTTAATCCATCAAATTCTGCTCCTGAAATTATGGTGTTTTCTCCGTAATAGTTCGTTGGGTCATAAATGGTGTAGCTGTTTAAGGTTTGGCTAAAACTACTAACTCCGTAGCGCATTCCGGCGTAAATCATGTTTTCCATGTCGAGCCAGTTTTCAAAGGAGTTGTAATCAAAACCTACTTTAAAATATGTTCCTTTTGTTGTGAAGTTCAAACGGTCGTCGTCAACGGTTTTGTCTTCGTTTCCAATTTCACCTGCTAGGTAAAAACGCTTGCTTAAACGATAATCTCCAACTACTTCAAAACCTCTATAGTCTTTTTCGTAAAACGAACGCGCTATTTTGTGTAAATCAACACCCACGCGCAAACCATAGCGCTCAGGATACATAACTTTTGCAGTGTCTTTAGTTTGTGCATTTCCTAATAACGAAATACAAACCAAGCTCAGACTAAAAATAAATCTTAACATGTACTTCATTTTCGGTTTCTATATTAGGTTGTATTACTTCAATATTTTGAATCCAGTTGTTGCCATCAGCAGTTAATTCAATTGGATTGATATCATTTAAATAAAATAGTGTTTTATAGCCACAAGCACGAGAAACATATTCATTGATTCTTTCATAGTTAAAAGTAATCGCATCAATATTATCATTTGCAGTATCAGTGTCGCTTCCGTTTTGGATAAAATTCAAAGTAGTAATATCAGCTGTTGTTCGCAATGGGACTTGGATTTTATTCACTCCAGTAAATCCAAAACCTTCTGTAAAAGTAGGTTCAATTACGCCTAAATTCGTAACACTTTTTAAAACAGTAGGATTAGCAGCATCGTAAAACTCAATAATTAATCGAGGTGTTACGGGAGTTCCTTCGGCACAAATATCATCTTTTTCGCAGTTCCAAAACGAGACGGCTAAAAGCAAGGATAGGGTTATAAAAACTATTTTTTTCATATTTATCTTATTCTGTCAGACTGAGCTTGTCGAAGTCGTTTTGTAACATTTCGACAGGCTCAATGTGACAAGTATTATCTTTTTTCTAAAAGAACCACGTTTTCCACATGATGTGTTTGCGGAAACATATCCACAGGACGCACACGAACTACTTTGTATTTTTCGTCCATCAAGGCTAAATCACGGGCTTGTGTTGCCGAGTTACAACTTACATACACAATTTTTGGTACATCTGTTTTCAATAGCATCTCTACCACATCTTTATGCATTCCATCTCTTGGTGGGTCAGTAATAATAACATCAGGTTGTCCGTGTTGCTTGATGAATTCGTCATTGAATACGTTTTTCATGTCACCTACATAAAACTCACAATTTGTAATGTTATTGCGTGTTGCATTGGCTTTTGCATCAATAATCGCTTCTGGAACGGCTTCAACACCAATTACTTTTTTCGCTTTTTTCGATACGAATTGCGCAATAGTTCCTGTTCCAGTATATAAATCGTAAACGGTTTCATTTCCGGTTAAACCTGCAAATTCTCTAGTGATTTTGTACAATTCATACGCTTGGTCCGAATTGGTTTGATAGAACGATTTTGCATTAATACTAAAATGCAAGCCTTCCATTTCTTCCAAAATATAATCGCGACCTTTGAACAAAATAATGTCTTGATCATACAACGTATCATTCAACTTTTGATTGATAACATATTGTAACGAAGTTATTTGAGGAAAACGCTCTACCAAGAAGTTCATCATCAATTCGATTCCGTTTTTATCGTTTTCATAAAACTGAATCAAAACCATAAGTTCGCCCGTTGAAGCAGTACGAATCATCAACGTTCGCAACAAACCTTCCACAGCTCTTGCGTTGAAGAACGTAAGGTTGTTTTCGTTTGCAAATCGTTTGATTTCGTTACGAATTTCGTTTGATGGATCTTCTTGTAAATGACATTTTTCAATATCTAAAATCTTATCCCACATTCTCGGAATATGAAATCCTAATGCATTTTTATTATCAAATTCAGTTCCCGATTGAATTTCCGCATCGGTCATCCAACGTGCATTTGAGAAACCGAATTCCATTTTATTTCTGTAGAATAATTGCTTTTCCGAACCTAAAATCGGCTCGAATTCTGGCAATTCAATCTTACCAATTCGTTTTAAATTATTATAAACTTCCTGATTTTTATAGAACAATTGTTGGCTGTACTTCATGTTTTGCCATTTGCAACCGCCACAAGCACCAAAATGCTCACAAACTGGTTCAATTCTATGTTCTGAAAATTCGTGAATTTTTATAGCTTTACCTTCGTAGTAGGCTTTTCTTTTCTTCATGGTTTGCACATCTACCACATCGCCTGGCACTACATTTGGAAGAAATATTACTTTGCCATCAGGAGCTTTTGCTACCGATACACCTTTTGCACCTGCATCAAGGATTTTTACGTTTTCGAATACGATTTTGTCTGTTTTCTTTTTTCCCATGAGGCAAAAATAAGAATTGTTGGGTGGATTTGATAATATATTTTACTTTTATACCAAATTTTAAAAAATGAAAACCCACTTAGCCTTACTTCGCGGAATTAACGTTTCCGGTCACAACATGATAAAAATGGACGTTTTGAAATCGCTTTTGAAAAATGCTGGATTTCAAAATGTACGTACTTACATTCAATCGGGAAATGTTTTTGTAGATTCGGAAGAAGAACATGGCGCGAGTGTTGGGTTTAAAATCAAGCAAGAAATTTTCAAAGAATTAGGGTTGGAAGTTCCAGTTGTGGTTATTACTAAAGAAGATTTGGAAGCGTGTTTCAAAAACAATTCATATCTCAAGGAAAAAGAGTGCGATACTAAGAAATTGTACGTTGCTTTTCTATCGAAAGAATTACAAGGAAGCGCCATCAACGATTTAAAAATAAGTCAATTCAAACCCGATGAAGCCGCAATTGAAAAAAGTAGAATTTACATTAAATATGCAGTTGGAGCAGGAAAAACCAGATTAGATCAAAAATATATCGAGAAAAAACTCAACCTTGTTGCGACAATTAGAAACTGGAATACGGTTTCGACGTTGTTGGAAATGTTTGAATAGATGATGGGTGATGGGTGATTTTTTCCATCTTCCAACAAAATTTACTACTTTTGTAATCGGTTGATTTCTCACCAGTAAGAAGGAATTGCGATGTAACAATCAATAAAAAACATTTTATGTCAGTTTTAGAAAAAATGAGTTCGGCTGAAGCTATTGCATTAGAAGACAAGTACGGTGCACACAATTATCATCCACTACCAGTTGTTTTAAGTAGAGGAGAAGGAGTTTATGTTTGGGATGTAGAAGGAAAGAAATACTATGATTTTCTTTCGGCTTATTCTGCGGTAAATCAAGGACATTGTCATCCAAAAATTGTGGGAGCAATGGTGCAACAAGCCCAAACTTTAACGTTAACATCAAGAGCATTTTACAATGATAAATTAGGGGTTTACGAACAATTTGTAACGAACTATTTCGGATTTGATAAAGTATTACCAATGAACACAGGAGCTGAAGCAGTAGAAACCGCTTTGAAATTGTGTAGAAAATGGGCATACGAGAAAAAAGGAATCAACGAAAACGAAGCACAAATTATCGTTTGTGATGGTAACTTTCACGGAAGAACTACTACAATCATTTCATTTTCAAACGATGAAAACGCACGTAAAAACTTCGGACCTTATACAGCAGGATTTATCAGTATTCCTTACGATGATATTGACGCATTAGAAAAAGCTGTGAATTCCTCAAAAAATATTGCAGGATTCTTAGTAGAACCTATTCAAGGCGAAGCAGGCGTTTACACTCCATCAGAAGATTTTCTTAAAAGAGCAAAAGCAATCTGTGAAGCAAATAACGTTTTATTCATCGCTGACGAAGTGCAAACAGGTATTGCAAGAACGGGTTCGTTATTAGCCGTTTGTGGAAATTGTACTTGTGAAGCAAAATGTGAAAAACAAGCCACTTATACACAACCAGATATTTTAATTTTAGGAAAAGCGTTATCAGGTGGTGCTTATCCAGTTTCGGCTGTTTTGGCAAATGATAGGATTATGAATGTGATTAAGCCAGGACAACATGGTTCTACTTTTGGAGGAAATCCAGTTGCGGCTGCGGTTGCAATGGCGGCTTTAGAAGTGGTTTCGGAAGAAAGTTTGTCTCAAAATGCTAGAAAATTAGGGAAAATCTTCCGTGAGGAATTAGCAAAATTTATTGAGACTTCAAACATAGCTACTTTAGTAAGAGGAAAAGGTTTGTTGAACGCTGTTGTAATTAACGATACCGAAGAAAGCGACACCGCTTGGAATATTTGTGTACGTTTAGCAGAAAATGGTTTGTTAGCAAAACCAACACACGGAAACATAATACGTTTTGCTCCGCCATTAGTAATGACAGAAGAGCAATTGAGAGACTGTGTTGCAATTATCATCAATACTTTAAAAGAGTTTGATAAATAAAAAAAATCCCAATCGAAAGATTGGGATTTTTTTTATACTTTAAGAATGGCGAGTAGCTATAAGCAGCTATTTAACGTTCCGGCGCTTGGCGAGGTTGCGAACTTCGGAACTGAGTATTTTCCGCTAAGATAAAATTTCTTGCGGAACGCAAACGTGAATTTATCACAAAATTCGCAATTGCGCCAAACGTGTGTTAGCGAATAGCCTTTTTATTGTAGTTCTGTTGGTATAACATTTCCATTTTTAGTTGCTATTGAATGAAATTCTGATTTTTTAGTATTATTTTCTTTGAAGATTCTAACCAATCTTTCAGATAACCAAAAAGAATATTTATCTCTAGTATACATTTCACAGATTATTTCAACAGTTTCATCTTTTAAAGGATATTTCTCAATATAATATGCAATTAAATCTGCTCTAGGATTAACCCAATTGAACCAATCACCTAATCTTTTTTGTTTAAATGCAACCTCAAATATTAACTCACCAAAACCGTTTCCAGCTAATGCTAAGTGAGTTTGCTCATCATTTGGTTTGTAATTTGAAATTTTTTCAAAAATATAATTAATTGATTCGTTAATTTCAGACGTAGGTATTAATTGATTTCTTAGTAAAGTTGCATAAATAGAATATGCTGAAGATTCATTTCTCAAAACCTTTTTCCTCCAGATTTCCCTTACTTCAGAAGGTGAGTATTCAAAATAATGTATAAGTTCAGGATATATATAAATAAAACGAGTGTCATAACCATATTCCTCCGTTTTTAAATAATGAGCTAAACTTTCTTTAGTTTCTTCACTACAAACTTCAAATATTTTTTTTAATAATTTTGAAATATTTGATTCAGAATAAAAGAGTAATCCCCATTCATCTAAGCGCTCAATCATTTCTTTCCAAAAGAATTGTAAATTTGCTTTGTCTATTGAAAATTCGATTTCTTTCACTAAATATTCAACATTTGCATCTGGTGGTGTAAATGTTGGATCGTAATGCCTAATTAATTTATTAATTAAACTTTCTTGCCCACCTTCAATTGTAATTTTTGAAAAGTTACTAGTGATAAAACTCCAATAAGATTCAGTATGATGTGGTTCAATATTATTATCTTTGAAATGAGCACAATCATTTCGGCGGTCTTTCCAGTATTTAAATTGCTGTCTTATATCATCATTAATATTAAAGATTGGAGATGAATTATTTATGATTTCTTCATAAACAGCTTTTTCCCAAGTTTCGTCACTTTGCAACTTTGCAATAATATTGTCCCATCGACCTTGAGGAATTGCAACAGGTTTTGTTGATTTGATAATTATTTCTTTTAGTAAAGTAAGAAAAAAAAGATAACTAAATAAAAGGGAACTTCTATATGCGGAATTTTTAAAAGAAATAACAGATTCGTTTAGTAATACATTGGCATTCTTGCTAAATTTTCTTTCTTCGCTCCAAATTTCAATTTGTAATTTCATATTGTTTTTGTGTGGTTTCGCAATAAGGTTTCCGCTAACTTGTATATATGTCTGACAAAATCAGACTTAGCTACCCAATTTTGGGTGTATATGTCTCATAAATATCATTTTCAAAAATAATAAAAAAATCTTACAAATTATCAAAAGGTTTTCTACATTATCAGATTGTAACAAACAAAAAAAGCACCGATTTCTCAGTGCTTTTTATATCATAAATAAGGTTAGTATTACATACCACCCATTTGTTTTTGAAATTCTTCCATAGTTGTTTTTGTGTATCCTTCACCAACTTTAAAAGCTTCAGCAGAAACTTCTTTTGAGAACTTAGTAGCTTTCATTACCATGTCGCCTTGAGCCGTTTGCGTTGTAATTTCTAAAGGGTAACCAGCAAGTTTTAATTTAGATTCTGCAGCACCCATTTGTGGTGCAATTGCTTCTGTTATATATAAAGTACTTTTAGTACCATCGTTCATGTTTACAGTAGCTTTATAACATTTAAAACCTGCAATTTCTTTTGTGTCTTTTTTATCGTACACAATATCTTTTGCATTGTCTAAATTGGTAAGACCATTTGCATTTTTTGAAGCTTCTTCTCCAGCATCAGTAATTTCATATTTCATACCCATTACTTCAACCGTCATTTTAGTATCTTTTTTATTCTCATTAGGAACGATGGTTTTCATCAACATCATACCACCCATCATGCTCATATCGGTAGCTTGCGTTTTTTCATCAAAGTGAACCGTTATAGTACTTTCACCCATAGCCGCCATTTCTTCGCTAACATTAGGCATTGTCATACTGTAAGTTACAGAACCTTTTTTTAATTGTGTTTGTGCATTGGCTGTAATTCCTACAAATAACAGGGTAGTTAATGCAATTTGTGTAAATTTTTTCATTTGAATAGTTTGTTTGAATAATGTTGTAAATGTAATAAAATACTATTTCAATACAAATTCAAAACGCACATTTACCCTTTTGGTCACTTTTTTACTAACCACACTTGGAATTTCAATGTCGAAATCGTCTGTATTGACAGTAAAGTCTGAAACAATTTCTATGCCATCTTTTCCTTTTTTTATTTTTGCAGTAATAGCAATGTCTTTTGATTTTCCATGCAGTTCTAATTTCCCTTTAATGGTATAGTTGTTTACAGTTGTAGTTAGTTTAGATAAGTCGAAATTTTCTATTTTTCCTTTAAAAGTAGCTTTTGGAAATTTATCGCTTTCCACATAATTCTCATTAAAATGTTCTTCCATTAAAGCGACTTTAAATCGGAATCCTTTCAGTAAAGCTAAAGAAGCTATTTCGCCTGTTTTCGTATTCAATACACAGGAAACTCCTGAATTTTTGGCTTTTACTTCTTCAAATGACGGTACCGAAGCTTCAAAAGTTATCGTTCCTGTTTTCGTAATTAATTTGTCTTGTGCAAAACTGAGGCTACTTATAAAAAGTAAAGCCATAATTATTTTAGTTTTCATAATCTTAAAATTTAGTTATTGAGGAAAATCGGCATTTTGCCATGCTGTAATGATATTTATATCATTTTGAGATAATCTAGGACCACCAAGCGGCATGGCTCCGGATGTTCCTTCTGGTCTTGAAATTCGGTCAATTAAATTATTTAAAACCGAAGCCTTCACATTTTCGTATGTAGTTAAAGAATTGGGTGCGCCAAAATTGGTTGGATTTCCATGGCAATTCAAACAATTGTTTTGAATTATGGGTCTTACATCATTTTGATAACTTATTGAAGTTGGAATTTCGGTCTCTGTTAAGTCGGAAACGCTGTCTTCACTACAACCCGTAAACGTTACTAAAATTAGGGCTAGAATTGGGAGTTTTTGTATCATTTTTTTCATTTTAAAAAGTATTAGTTATGAATAGAAAATTAAAATTTAGGTTAGGTCTAGGTGTTGCTTTGGTAATGATTTCAGCTATTGTTGTTTTATATTTTTATGTGTATCAATCCCATCGCGATATAGATGCTGAACAAGCTACTTTTGAAACCAGTGTGAGTGAATTATCGCAACGTTTCTTAAATAATCCAGATTCTTCAACCGTAACTTATGCTGACCAAACTATTTCCATATACGGAAATGTAACAGCATTGGATTTAAAGCAAAACACGATTACGCTAGATAACAAGTTAATTGCTACTACTTCTAAAGAAGAAATAAATAGAGCCAAAACAGGCGAATTGGTAAAATTAAAAGGACGATTTATTGGCTATGACGAATTGTTCAACGAGTTACGAATGGATCAATGTACAATAGAAGAATAAAAATGAAACGTATGAAATCAATTATTTTAATTATCGCTTTTTTAGGGTTTTCTTCGGTTTTTTCTCAAGCCACTATTTTTGATGTTGCCAGAAGAGGAACGGTTGCTGAAATGTCTTCTTTATTAACAGCACAACCTCAAGCAATAGAAACTAAGACCGCTCAAGGATTTACGCCATTGATTTTAGCTTGTTACAACAGTAATGATGAGGTAGCTACTTTTTTAATTCAACAAAAAGCCAATTTAAATAATGTGAGTCCAAATGGAACTGCATTAATGGCTTCGGTAGTTAAAAACAATCAAAAATTGGCAAAATTATTACTAGAAAACAAAGCTAATCCCGATTTACAAGACGGAAATGGCTTTACTGCTTTGCATTATGCAATTCAATTTAGAAATTATGAAATGATAGCACTTTTGATGCAATATCAACCTCAAATTACTATAAAAGATAATATGGGAATGACAGCAAAAGCATATGCACTAAACTTAAAAGACGAACAAATACAACACTTATTAAAACTATAGATTATGAAAAAAATTACTTTTTTATTTTATTTTTTAGCCACTTTTTACAGTTGGGCACAAGGCTATTCAACCGGAACAATTAGTTTGAATAATACGGCTGGAGTTGCCATGACGGCTAAGATAGATGTAAACACTTTGGTAACGCTTACTTTAACTGGACCTTCTAATCGTTGGTTTGCTTTAGGTTTTGGAGCTAGTTCAATGACCGCAGGAACAGATGTAGTGGTTTGTCATGCCAATACCGTTGCGTTGCCTTCATTTGATCGTTATTTGACAGGTTTTGCAGCTCCAGTATCTGATGGAACTCAACATTGGACAGTAACATCAAATACGGTAAGTGGCACTGTTAGAACTATTATTGCTACTAGAGCATTGAGTACCGGAGATACAAATGATTATACATTCTCATCCAATCCAAATCCAATAAGTTTGATTTGGGCTTACGGAAGTACAGCAAACAGCTACACTTTATCGTATCATGGTGGAAGAGGGGTAACTTCGGCTAATTTTACTCTAGGAAACAACGATTTTGTATTGTCAGAATTTAAGATGTATCCAAATCCTGCTAAAGAATATGTTACTATTGATTTATCTGATTTAACTTCAAATGCAACCGTTTTTATATATGATTATTTAGGAAGATTGGTTAAAAAGGAATTATTAAATACAACTTCTTCAAGAATAGAAACATCCAATTTGCAAAAAGGAACGTACATAGTTAAAGTTGATTCTGATAATGGATTAGCTTCTAAAATTCTAATAGTAGATTAAAACAAATTTTATGAAAAAAACATTCTTTTTTGCCTTGATGTTCCCATTTTTGGGATTTGCCCAAGATGATTTATTAAGTGAAATCGATTCTGTTCCTCAAAATCAAAAGGTAGAATCGGCTTTTAAATCGTTAAAAATTGTGAATTTAGAATCTACAAAATTAGCCGCTAAAGGTGATTTTTATTTTGTGGTAGCGCATCGTTTTGGATTTGTAAATAATGGATTTGATGATTTTTTTGGATTGGACAATGCCAATACGCAACTAAAATTTCTTTACGGAGTAAATGATTGGTTAACAGTTCATGTAGCAAGAAGTGGTTTTCAGGAAACCTATGATGCAGCTGTAAAATATCGATTGTTTGCGCAAGGAGAAAATAACTTTCCAGTGACTATTGTTGGATTTAATAGCATTGCCGTTAATACCGAATTAAAAGAGGAAGATTATCCAAAGTTAGAATTTGAAAATCGCTTGAGTTTTGCCACTCAAATTTTAATTTCCCGAAAATTTTCAGAAAAGTTATCTTTAGAATTGGCACCAACCATTTTTCACGAAAATACATTACGTGATATTTTAGATGAAAACAATATGGTAATTTCTCCTAATCCTCAAGATAACACACAATATGCAATAGGAATTGGAGGTCGTTATAAGCTAACTAAACGTTGGTCGTTTAACATAGATTATGTAACTCATTTAAACCGCGCTAACGAATCTATTTATAAAAACCCACTATCGATAGGTTTTGATTTAGAAACTGGCGGACACGTTTTTCAAATGCATTTTACCAATGCAACGGCAATGCATGAAACAGGTTATCTAGGACAAACAGTAGGTGATTGGGGAAAAGGCGAGTTTGGTTTTGGATTTAATTTGGTACGAGTTTTTTAAACATAAAAAAACCGAGCTTAGCTCGGTTTTTAATTTTTAATTCTTCTTAAGTAATACTTTCTCTTGTGAAAATTGATATGCTGCATCTAAGAAGGCAATCATTTTTTTCCAATTGGCATTAGGTTCGTACGAATTGATGTAATTTTTAGTAGAAACAATAACTAATTTATTGTCTTTTATTTCGGCTTTACTTACAAAACTTCCGGTTTCATTTTCCACTTTTACATTTAGTTTTTCTAAACCGCTAATGGTATATCCTTCTGGAATATCTAAGTTGATGGTATATTCAAATGAACGTGGGAAAATGGTATAAATATTATTGGTTCTTTCGTATTCTTTTTCTTCAATATCTACTTGTGAACTGATGAATTTTCCAATATCTAAAATATAATTGTTTCCTGCTTTTTTGATGAAATTTGAAGTAATAGTGAAGTTTTCAGTAATTACTAATGGTTCATTAATACCAAATCTTCCTGTTTTATCAACCTTTAAATCGTGTTTGTCAACTTTTATGTCATATTCTTCTTCAATATCTTTTTTGAATTTTTCAACCTGATTTTGTTTGAATTTTTCAATTAAAGCAGCGTATTCTTTTTTGTATTTGTCTTTGTCCTTTTGTTTTCTAACTAAATCTAAAACCGGGCTAGTGCCATATTTCTCATAATCTTCATTAATATAATCATAGAAGAAAATTTTGCTATTGTGCTCAAACTCTTTGTTATGACCATATAATGAAGAAATTTTTGTAGCATTTGCAGTAGAAAAATCAGCACTTACAGAAAGATTAGTAGTTACTTTAGTAACATTGTCTTTGTAGGTTAAGCCTGGAAGTTTTATTTCTTCAATATCACTTACTTTTTTGCTTTTAGAAACTTTAAGCGCATAGGCTTTTGTGTTTTCTAATGTGCTGTCAAATTGATTAGGAATTGAAAAAGGATCAAAAATTCCGAAATAAATAGGGCTTTCTGTATTTACTTTTAGAAGGATTCTAATGTTTTCCTGAATTAATACATCGCTTATTGGACCATTTTCTCTTCCAGTAGCAACAATAATATCAAATTCAATTTTTTGTTTTTTAAGGAATTGCATGAAATAATTAATGAACTGTTCTTCTTTTGAGAAGAAAATAGTATCATAACCATAAAGCATAAATGGATTCATGATTTTAGCATCGTTAATTACAAAAGCTTCAATGTATCTAGTGTAATATTGGTGACGCATAAAATAATATACGGCTTTTACTTTTTCTTCATTAGAATTAAATTTCTTGCCTTTTAAAAAGTCTTCTACATCATTTAAGTTACCCGCTGGAAAAAATTTCGAATCATAATAATTAAAAATATCTTCTTTAGAAACCGTTCTTTTGATGATGCTTTCTTTTTCAGGTAAAAATGCAGCAGCTCTTTGCTCAAATTTTCCAGAACGCGCAAAATAAACTTGAAATTTATAACATGGAAGTTCTACTAATGGTAAAAACCATCTTGGAAAATCGTTTTTTGGAATGTCAGTTGCTACAATTTCATATTTGCGTTCGCCACTTTTATCTAATGGAATTTGTTTTAATTCTGGACCATTATTGTAGGTGTTGAAGTTAACAAAGAAATCATTTTCGGTCTGAAAAGTTAATTTGTAATTTAAAATGGAATAACTTTCACCAAGTGTTCTTTCTACTACATCAAATCCAAATTCATAAGTTGAACTAAAGGTTTCTGTGCTATAATTATAGAAATCAATAATATCGCCAATTTCTAAATTTGGAACAGCAATTTTTTTCTCTTTATCAACGGTAACAGCTTCTTTTTCGGTATTTATGATGTTTTCTGTTCCGTTTGGTTTAATAACTTTTATACCAATAACGGTTTTAAGAACAGCTCCATATCTTGGATTTGATTTTTCTGAATAACTGAATTCTGAGAAACTTGTAACGGCAGCTTGATCGTTTAGTTTTACTCTTTTTCTGTATGCCGATCTAAATGTTACGCTTTTACCAAATTTATGAAAATCATAATCTTCATATTTATAAATAATTACAGCAGATTCATTTTTGTACTTATCTGGAACCGTATTTTGGCTTTTGTATTCGTCATTTTTGCCCCAAAAGAAATCTTTAATTTCGTCTTTTGTTTGCGCTTGTGAAAGACTAACCCAAATAAAGGTTAGTAGGAATAATTTGAATTTCATTTTGGATTTTTATTTGGTTAAAACAACTTGTTCTGAATAGTTTTTTTGAATTGTAGCATAATGATTTTTCCAATCATTAAATTTTGATGACTTGATGATTCCGTTTTTAAATTGAAATTGTTTTGTATATTCTAACGTATTTCCTTTTACTTCATATTTCATTGAAATGGTATAATCATCTGTAATTATCGAAATATTTTCAGGCATTTTCGTTACTTTATAACCATCAGGAATTTGTAAACTAATCTTAATGTCGTCAAATGATTTGTAGCTTAACATAAAATCGGTTTTACGCTCTTTAAAATCAAATGAATTGTATTCTTTGTTGTAATTCAAATCCACATAAATTTCATTGTCAAAAGAAGAAACATGATTGGCAATGGAAACATCATAATCCAAAGTTAATTTTTGATCTCTATTTAATAAATCAGAAGTTTTAATATTAGTTACAGTACAGTTTTTATCTTTCGAATTCAAATACCAACGTAAAGCGTCTTCTTTTTTATCGTTTTTTATGGAGTTATAGCTGTATAAAAACGAAGCTCTACTTTCTCCAAGATAATCTATTTTTACTTTTCCTTTTAAGGTTTCGTTTTCAATAACGTAGTTAATTACACTTTTTTCAGTATTTGAAGCCGCATTTTGAACGGGAATTTTATCTAAAATGAATTTGTCTCCATCTTCAATTAACACTTCTTTTCCTTGAATTCTTTGTGCGTATTCTCCAAACGAGTTGTATTTTTCAGTTCCGTCTAAGAAGTATTTCTTTCCGTTTTTAATCAAAGCACAAATCATGTGATTGTCAACAGATAGGGAAGGAGTGCTGTAATCATAAGCAATATGGTTGGTTCCAATCCAACACAATCTAGCATCAAATCCAGCTAGTTTTAGCATTTGTTTTGTTAAGTTGGCCATTCCTTTACAATCACCATATCTTTTTTGGAAAACATTCTGAGAATCATCGGGTTTAAAACCTGCAATTCCATCTTCAAAAGCAATATATCTGATGTTATCTTGAACCCAATAGTAGATGTTTTTTATCTTCTCTTCGTCGGTTTTGGCATTGGCTGTTAACTCTTTTACTTTTTCAGCAAAAATGGTAGTTTCATCTTTCATTGAATCTACAAGCGATTTGTACCATTTATATAAATCGGCAGAAGAACTAAAAAGTGGTTTCTTTTCGTTTTTAACCGAAAATGATTTCGCAACAAATAAGATATGTGGATATAAAAAACTTGGTCCTGGACTATAGTTTTCTTTTGGATTTCCGTTTAAATTTTCAATGGTGTAGGTGTAAATGGTAGTTTCTGCACTTTGCGTTATTGCTTTTTTAATTGCAAAACCATCGAAGTTAAATTCTTTAATTTCTAAATCTAACCATTTTGGAATTTCAATAATTACCTTTTTTTCAATAACAGGAAATTCATCACTAAAGTAAATACTTGTAAAATATTTACTGTCTTTGATTTTCTTTTCCATTTGATATTTGTACGTATAACCTTGAACGGGAAAATCAACTTGCATAAATTTTACTCGGGCATCATTGTAGAATAAGTCATCGCTTTTGTAAAATTCATCATTTACAAAAAAGTTAGCTTGTTTGTCAGTTTTGTATTTTAAAGAGAAATTTTCAATGCTAGATTGGCTGTCATAAAACTCATATTTTTGAATATCAGCTCTATGATTAATATTCATTAAGTGTTCTTTTACGTTGTAATTAACTTCAACAAGATCGTTTGTTTTGTTAATATTAAAAGTCACTTTTTCGGTACTGTTAAGAATTGCGATATCAAATTTATCGTACTTTTCTCGTATCGATTTTGCAGTTTTAATTTCTTCAGGCGATGGATCTGCATTTTTTTGGGCAACAGATGAAATACAAAAGAAAAGGACAAATAAAAATGGAGAAATTTTCATGTTAAAATAATTTGCAATAATATAAAAAAATAGTTTACATATTAAAATAAAAACTGCCTTTTATTAAAGGCAGTTTTTATTTTTTAATCAAAAAAGAATGGTCTTATTTTTTTAGAAAACTTTCCGAATATTTTTTACCGTCTTCTGTTTCAATTAAAAGAATATAAAATCCTTCAGACAAATCTGAAACCGAAACACTTGAATTAGAAAGTTGTACATTTTTAACTACTTTTCCTAATGTTGAAATGATAGAAATATTTTTAATAGTTAGCATTTCGATATTTGAAAGTGTAAGAATATCAGATGTTGGGTTAGGATATAATTTAATTTTTGAATTACCATTATCAACTAAACTTAACGGACTTGATCCTTCAATAATTGTTAAAGCCTGATTAACGTTAGGGTTATTGATAACATCCACTACACCAGAAGGCCAAATAACCACAACTTGTGTAACTGCTGTTTCTGTACCAATTCCAAAATGAGCATTCAAAGTACTCATGTGTCTGAATCCTTCACCACTTCTAATGTCTCTAATTTGTTTTCCCCAAGCGCCATGAATTTCTACTCTTGCACCAATTCCGT
>Ga0209416_1000992_pt1 | contig 22783 bp, 36 predicted proteins | sample RifGroF1_FD_184001 | JGI IMG/M metagenome (GOLD analysis project Ga0209416, IMG submission 184001) | Groundwater microbial communities from Rifle, Colorado, USA - Groundwater F1 (SPAdes) (version 2) | ecosystem: Environmental > Aquatic > Deep subsurface > Groundwater | place: Rifle, Colorado...
ATAAATATTTCTTTAATCTGTTAACTTTATTAATTCTTTCCATTGTACTTGATTTAATATTATTTTCCATTGTTATCAAATCTCCTTTTAATTTTATTTTAGTAGTTTGGTTTAAATAGGGAAGGAAATCTTAACCCTCCCTATTATATTGCTTCTTGTCCTGTCAAATCAACATCAGGTATATCTTCTAAAGTTAATTCTGGAATTTCATCTAATCCAATTTCGGACTGTGAATCTGTATTAGTGTCATTGTTAATTTCTTCATTAATACCTTCAGATTCAGTGTTACCTTCATCCTTAAATTCATCTAATACAGTTTGAATATCCTCAAATGTTTGTTTTACTACCATAGGTGTTTCTTTTCTCATTTTGCTAATCTCAGCATCAATAGCCAACATTCTTAAATCAACCATTTGCAATTCATAAGCCTTGTCAACCATTCCATCTTTATAATCCTGATTAGGATTCTCAAAGAATTTAAACGCCCATTTTGCGAATTCTTTAACAGGCACATTGTTTTTAATGGCTTTATCGGCTGCCATTATCAACATTACGGTATTAGTTTTATTAAAGAATGAGAAGCGGTAAGTTGAATAATTAGAAACTTTTTTACCTTTTTCTCTTTTTGAATCTTCTATCTTTTTATCTTCAATCCATATTGATGTTGTTTCATTAAGATAGTTACAAATATCAATAATATCATTGCTTAAATTCTCAGGTACTCCAGTATCTCTAAAGGAATAAATAACCTTATCAATGTTTTCCTTAGATAATTCTACTGCTGAATTATGATGCATCAATGTTAATGCCTGAGATATAATTTCACTACCTATATTGCCAGTGGCAGATTTTGCTGTTAAGCAATGTAATACCCAATCAGAATTTAAAGTTTCACCAATAAATTTACGTGTACTAATCCCCATAGCTGCTGTTCTAATTTCAGCAGGTTTTAATGGTTTAGCACCTGCATTCATGGATACAAAGAATTTTTCAGCCTGTTCTTCTGTGCAATTATTAATAGTTGTTATTCTTAAATCATAATTTAAAATAGCATCTCTTAATATTTCCGACAATTGAGAGAAGGTTTTGTCTTGTAAGTCTATGTATGAATAATGTTTACCTTCTATCTCAAAAGTAGGGAATATTGATTTTGATAAATCAAGTTTGAACATATCATTGATGAATAGGTATGTGGTAGTCAATCTTTGGAGACCATCAACTGTTCTCACATACTGACTTTTATCATCTGTTCTATACGTTATAATTTCTGGAACTGGTATATTAAGCAAATAACTTTGTATAAGATTCGATCCCCTCCAGGTTTCCCACACAAAATTCCTTTGACTTTCCATATATTCTCTTATTTTTGCCTTACTTCCTTCTTCTTGCTTTTTAGACTGGATAATATTTTGAAGATGACTTCCTACAGTGATATACTGCTTTTCTATCTGCTCCACAATTGACCTGATTTCCTTATTTTTAGAGGTAAAAGATAATGTCATTAGCGACAACTCCTTTTCTTATTTATTTTTTTATTCTATTAATACTATATTACCACACTTCTAATTAAAAAGCAATAGGTTTTTGATGAAATAATTAGTTAAATTTCATTTATTTTATGCTAGGTGAATACAAGTATCATAAGATGTTTTATAAATACTATTATCGTGAATATCCATTGATTCAACGATAAATTCAGGCATCCATGTGCAAGTATTATATTTTACAGTTATTGACTTTATAATTGCAATTTTTATATCCAGATAATGTATGTTTATTTTATCGCCAACTGTGAATATCTCATCATATATATTTAAACTATCATATTCACCTACTACATCGTTTATTATTTCATTAATTTTTTCATTATACAATTCCCATTGAGCATCTTTTGTAGGTAAATTATAGATATTAAAACAGATAATATCAGAATATAGTTTTTCACATTTTCTTTTAGTTTCGTAGGCATTGTATGTTCTATTCATCAGATTATCTCCTTGATTATTTATTTTATTATTCTAATTATAGCATGATTTTATTAAAAATACAAGAGATTAAACAAAAAAATAGAGACTGAATAAAGTCTCTATTGTTCTAATTTCTATATCATATGATAAAATAGCATTTATGTTTTGTTTTATCACTTCTTTATTTAAATATTTAAATAATTACAAATATATATGTATATGTATATTAACCATTTCCTGCATATTTTCCAAATAATTCTTTTCTCTTTTCTTCAGCAAATTTGCAAGCATCTTCAAATTGATTTAATTCAAACTCCCAACTAAATCTTTCTCCTTTTCTCATAATTTGTACCATATAAATTTGTTTACCGCCATACCTGTTAATTAAATGTACATTTCTCACACCAGTTTTATTATTTGAATTAGCACCTTTTCTATTAGCAGAATTATTACTCGGTTCAACAATTCTTAAATTCTTTTTTCTATTATCTAATGGATTATGATTTTTATGATCAATAATTGTATTCTTTTCTACGCCCATAATCATTGAATGAAGAAGTATACATTTAGATTTATTTTTTCCATTAAACATACCAATATGAATAGTTGTACGAACATAATAGCATTTTGCTGTTTTATAGTATTCAAGATGCCATCTGTAATTTTTTATTTTTTCAATGTCTTCATGATCAATTAATACTTTATATACTTCTCCTTTTTTATCTTTAAGTTTCATATATGCTGATTTTTTATTTATCACATATTCGTTCCTTATATTTTTCACCTCATTTATAGATTTATATTATTATTTTATTTAATTATATTTTCCTTTCTATGGTTCTACTTCTTCTATATAATTAATATGTTCAAAATAAACACCTCCTCTTATTAGTAAAAACAAAAAAATTGCTACCAATTTAGTAGCAATATAATATTTTTCATAAAATTATATTACAATATTATTATATTTTCAAATATCTTTTACCATATTTATAATACCATTTTATTAATATCTTATCAAGTAAATTTTGGCATTTCATGACAAAACCGATCATTTATATTGATTTAATTAACTCCATTTCTTTTCAAATTTAGTACCTTTCCAATTAATATCAGTAACATAATTACTCATATGATTTAATTTATTATCATCCTTAATCCAATTAATTGTATGTTGAACATTTACTGTTTTTCTCGTTACTTCCCATTCTTCATCTGTCACATTATCAGGTTTTTTAGTTTCCCAATCTATGAATGTACCATTTCCGAAAAATGTAGCTTCTCCACCAGTCATCATTTTTACCTTTTCACCTGAAGTAAAAACAATACTATCAATCTTTGATGTATCGTTAATTTCTGTATCTCTCTTACTGTATGAATACATCATATATCCTTCTTCACCGTCATATTCTTGCTTATCTGCACCTTCAACAAAAGAATTCCCACAATTATTGCAAACTACTAATATTTCTTTCTCAATTTCAATAGCCTTGTTTAATTTTTCTATGTTGATAAAATGAACCCTTCCGCAACTACAAAATTTAACTTCATACTTTATATTTGCTTTTTCCATTTTTAAATCTCCTCTCAAATTTTAATTTTTTGGTCATGATTTAAAATCCACTGCTCCAATCACAACATTCATAATCATCATAATTACATTCATCAGTAAAATTTTCTGGATTTTCTTTTCTGTATTTATTATAAATATACTCTGCAATATCTACCAAAGATGATGAATTGGTTAATATTACTTCACTTTCCTTATCAATTAATTCAAAATTAAATACATCTTCAATAGTATTTATATTAGTTCCATACTTAATGAATTTATCTACATTTTTATTTAACTTCAAAATATACTTATTATTTTGTGCAATCCAGTGGTCTATTTTAATACTGCCATCATACCACATTTCATCTAATTCTCTTTCTAAATACTTCAATATATCCTTAAGTCCTTCTTCAAAATAATCATAATCAAACCAATTATGCTCTAAAATATGCAAATGTAATAACTGGATAATTGTTTTTTGTTTAATTTCATCAGTATATTTATAATGAGTAAATTCGTGAATTGTGGGTTTTCTTAACTTTAACATTTTCATATCATGAATATTTTTGATAATTAACTTTGAACCTTTTATTTCTACAATATCACCTATATGAATACATATTCCACTTCCTGTATATATAGATGAAATAAATAATAAAGGTGCATTATTTCTAAAACTTTCACAATTATCTTTCAACATACGATGCCATTTACAATCTATTGATAATTGAGGAATGATATTATGATAAGATTCTTTACTGTAAATTGTTTTAAATGTCTCAGGATTAACATTATGAATAATTCTCTCCTGCATACCATAATCAATGACTGTCGGCAATCCTAAAAAATTATTAATGTGTCCCATGATGCAAGACGCATTTTGATTATTCAATTTATATTTCATTTATGTATCCTCCTTTTAATTTTAACTACCTCCTGCCATTTAGACAGGAACGCTTCTGGCTTAAAGTTCTATTTATACTCACCAGAATGAGTTGAAATTAAAGGGTTTTCAATTTATCTAATGTACTACAAGCAATATAATATGGAGCAAGGGAAACCATTACACCATTATCTTTCGCCCAATTATACTGAACAACATCTACATTGTCAATAATGGTTTTCTTTGCTAGTAATTCAGAACCATCAACTTCAAATCCACAAGATTTAAAACCTTCAAATAGATACCATTCTTTAGAAATATTATTCATATTAAAAACCTCCTTATTTAACTTTATAATTTATTGTAACACAATATTAAAATAAATGCAAGCATTATTAACTCATGACCAATATTTTTTATTGATATTTTATTCTTTTCGTTATATCTTTTAATTCCTGTAAAGAATCTGTCAAACCTTTATATTCTTTCTTAAGATTACTTAATCCTTTATCAAATTTTTTAATACTTAAACACAGTCTGATTAATGAAATTAATAAACACAACATAGAAAACACAAGCAATCCAAAACTAAAATATAAATACCAAGGTATCATTTATTTAATTCCTCCCACTTTTAATCAAAGTTTTCTTTTATCATGTTATTTATTCTTTATTGGATTGTTCTTTGATAATCTTATCTAAAATGAAATCTAAACTAATAGTCCCATTACTCTTTTTATTGCATTCTTCACATTGTATAATTCTAATTCTTGTATAATATTTATCACCCTTTTTAATTTCTTTTTGACATTTAGCACATTTCATAATTATTCCTCCTTTAATTTTAATTTTAATCTGTAATTACATCTAGTAATCCACGATTAACATCTCTTGCAAAACGTATAGCAGTCTTAAAATCTCTATCAGGAATATAATCTGTGTAAATCCTAATTCTATCTTTTTTACGACTACTTACATATACTGTTTTTGTCTCATAATACTCTTCTTCTGCTATTATATCTAATATTAATGTTTTATTTATCTGTATTAAATATAGATTAGTTTCTTCTATCGGAAAAGGGCCATTGTAATACTCTTCCTCTACCTCAATTACTTTATATGTAGATGAAAAATCATAGTCTGCTATAATTTTCTTACCAATAGGGAGAATATTACAAATATGATTTGCAACAACATCACAAGCGGTATATAAGCCAGTTTTCTTTTCAGGATTTTCTTTTACTATATAATTTAAGGTTTCAATTGCTTCATTTAATTTCATTTTATCAATCTCCTTATAATTTAATTTATTCTTCAATCTTACCATTTCTACACATCTATATTATATCAAATAATTAGAATAATAACAAAGTGATTATTTACTTTAAATATTTACTTTAAATATTTACATCATCTTTTTAAATTAAATTTGACAAATTTTTATTTATGATTTATACTTTATTTATCAACTACTATTTAGCCTACCTATGAGGAATTGAAATATATATTTAGTCATGTTCTAAACTGAACATTCTAAATTTAGTAGTAGTTGATAATTATTTAGTCTACCTATAAGGTTAAAACTCTCTAGACTCTCATTATCTAGAGAGTTTTTATTTTTAGTATACAGGAGCGAATGACCAATTAACCATTTCTCTTCTTTTATATATCCAATCAATTTCATTAGGAATGGTTTCCGGTGGAGCACTCATATTCTCACCTTGAATTTCACATTCCCAATGATCTTTGTGTATTATAATACTGTACACTGAACCAGTACCAGGAAATAAATTTAATACCCAATCACCACCTTCATTACGCTCTGCAAATTTCTTTACATTCTCAACGAAAAATTTAGCATCTTCTTTAGTTTTAATTTCTTTAAATTCTATTTTTATCACTCCTTTGATTTTTAATATGATTATACTTTATAACCAATTTCTTCTAAATGTGCATCCAATTCATCCTGCGTCAATATCCTAGCAGTTTCATGGTTTCCCTGGTATTGTGACCACTGACACAGCATATACATATTGTCAACCTTGCTACCATCTAGTGCTACCACACGATAGACTGTTTCGTGGTAGAATCTAACACCACCAGTACACATATTGCTACCATCATACTCATCCAAGTCAAGATATTTTATATCCTCTACTAATACCTTTGTGATACCAATATTTTCTCCTGCCCATTCCTCTTTCAAGTTACTACTATCACTCCACTGATACCAAGGAGTTGTTTCGCATTCGGCAAGATTAAAAAAATAATTTTTCTGTCATATCAAAGCATAAATATTCTTCTGGTGATTCTGAATCTGATAGATGACCAATTTCTCCATGAGTGTGACCTTGCTCTTCCAAAAACTCAATTAGATTATCATAATTATAAATATTCCAATCTTTTTTTACTTTATTGAGACTATTAATTAAATCAACAGATAATCCGGCAATATAGTAATAATCTTGACCAACACAGTCAACCATTTGTGATATTTCTGATTCAGGTATCAACATACCACCACGATCAGATTGTTGGTTAAAATCAGATTCCCAAATTTGAAAGTTTTTCATTTCAAAATTCCTCCTTAACTATTTTGTGACCACTTTACACTGGCATACATTCCCTGCACTTGTAAATCATCAGTAAAAATATTATCTGTTGGATATGCAAGTCCCATACTTTGTGCTTTTTTACAACAATCTAAACATGATGCAAGGTTAACAAAATAACCACTTATTTTAGGTGCTTGGGATACTCCAATATGATAATTATGAGTAGTAGCAAAATTAAACTCAGCATCATTTAAAATTTTTTTAATTGGAGATTTAAAATAAAAACCAGATTGAATTCTATCTTCATGCATCCACATTCTATGAATTGCAACCGGGACTGTAGCAGGTTTACCACATGAGCATGTAAGATTTTTTAATTCTACACCTCCAAAAAATGCAGGGAAACTATTTAATTCTTGCGGCAATAGGTTTTTCATTTTAACACACTCCTTAATTTTTAATTTTAATTACTCACCAATTTACAGGGTATTTATCAAGTATTTCTTGACTATACAAATATGCATCGTCATTATATTTTACAACATCTTCCCACCATCTAATGCCTACTTCAAGTCTTTTTACTGCAAATTTTTCAATATCTTCATTATGGATATAGAAGAATAAATCATTTCTTCTACCTTCTTCATTTCTTTCAATGTTGCCATTTGTAATAACTTCTTCAGCAAATTTTATTCTTACATCGAATTCATTTTTAAAGAAATTAGTTAAATCTTCTATTGTGCTATTGCCTAATACTGTTCCAGGCCATACACATAGTTGATTAAATTGATTATCTGACATTAATTTGATTCCTCCTCAAATTTTCTTTTTCAATTCTTCTGCAATTTCTTTGATTTTGTCATGATTAATTGGGATATCTTTAACATTTTCCATACCTTTTCTTTTTCTTTTATTAGAGACAATAATTAAATTTTTTTATTTTTCATTGATATTCCTTCTACATTTATCTTTTAATTCTTCAAGATTAATATTCAACACTTCAGACAATATCAATAACTCCTCTGCTGTAAAACTATTATTCTTAAACTTATAATTAATCGCCTGTTTTGAAATATTAGTTTTATCAGCCAACCAACTTTTTTGCCTTTCCTGAGAATTTAAAACCTCTAAGATATAATCTGCTACTTTCATTTATCTTCCTTTCTTTTGACTACTTACTGCTTACTATTTAATATTTTCTTACTATTATTAGTATACAACAAACTGTAAAGATAGTCAATGGTTTTGTAAAAATATTTTTACTTGGTAATAAATGTATATTGGATAAACTTGTTATTTTATTTACACATAATGGTTTATATCTTTATGTGTAATTTTTCAAAATATATTCTCATAACATTTAATAATTAAGTCTTTTAAATTATTTAAATCATTAATATCATCTATATAAATTTTACTACCTTCCTTACTTTTTAATATTTTTTCTGTTTTATAATCACTTATTAATAATTTTACTTTTTCTTCAAGAATTTTTGTAATAATATGTTTCTTTTTACTATCAAAATTAAATCGTAAAATCCAATTTGAATTTAATAAAATATTAAAATAATTAATGGTATCTTTATAATTTAATTCAGATATATCCTTTCCTGCCTCAATTAATATTTGTTTTATAATATTATAACCATTAAGTTCTTCTTCTGTTGTTATAATTGTTTTCTTGGGTTTATTAGTTAAATTATTGTTTTCTAATTCAATATTATTTTCTTCTGTTTCTTCTAATAATTCAGAATTTTCTTGTTGAAATAATCCCTGACTAACTATATCTAATAAAGCATTTCATTACATTATGCTTCATATACTTGATGATTAATACCACAATTATACATAACCAATAATTCAGCTATAAAATTCAATTTATTAACTGGATTTATAGAATCAATAGATGAATTTATAATTCGTAAGATTTTATCATAGTTGTCAATTACATTGTAATTATGTTGATATGCTCTTACATAGTTTAAATCAATCATTCCTCCACCCTGTTTATCTGATATAACAAATAATGCTCCAGTTTCTTTTGCTCTTACTATATTGCCAATTTTCATAATTTTATCTCCCTCTCTATTCTATTCTATTACAATTTTATAATTAATTTCAATTCTACGAATCTTCCAATCCTCATTATCATATTCTCTATTGTGATTAATAAATCTACTTACATCTTCTTCATCATTCCATTTTTCTGCTTCGTCAAAGTAATTGCCATGACCAGAACATTCACCATAGCAGAATTCACCGTCAGTATTCCTGAGAACATAACATTCACCTGTAAATTCATTCGGTAATTTCTTTTCTGGTTTCTTGAATTCCGTATCAAATTCTAAGACTTCATTATTAGATATTTGACCTTCACTTAATGCGAAAGGATTGATACCTAGTATTCAGAAACTTTATCCCATAAACCTAATTCCATAACTTGTTTTACCGTCATTGATACTTTGCTCATAATCTTATCCCTCCTTATCTATTCATTTTTCTCATAAGTAACACAATTATTTTTAACTGAAATTATCTTAATATCTTTACTGTCCAAGGGACAATTATTATTACTCAGTCCACAAGGACATTTGACAGCACCATCACATTTATTGTAATGGTATTTGATTTTTAGTTTACTATTTTTCATTAATATTATACTCCTCCTTATTAATTAAATCACCTCTGCCTACTTTTAAACTGAAAATGATATATCAGGATAACTATATTTAAAATCAAACTCTTCTTCTAATTCAGAATAAATATCAAGCAATGTCTCTTTTAACCTTATACATAAATATTCATTAATATTTTCCCAATTAAGTTTTAATTCAAATAAATCATATAATGGCAATCCAATCTGAATTATAGAAGGATATTCATCATATTCACTATCATAAAGAATATCAACTATAAATCCATATTCTTCTAATTTCCATCTTAAATCATCGAGAAAATCATATCTTTCTTTCTCAGTTTTATACTTAAGATATAATTTTTCTCTAATTACTTCTCCAAAACCTAATACTTGAAAAGAATCAAGATAATATCTAAAACCAAAACATAAAACATCACCTGTGATTTTTGAAACTATATTTTTCATGATTAATTCTCCTCTCCATTAATTTTATCACCTCTGCCTACTTACATATTATCAAATAGACAGAGATAACAAACTTAGGAGACATACATGGAACACTTATCTAATGGATTTTGGTATTTTAATAGCATTAACTTTTTGTGGTTGCCCAGTCCACTAAGTTAATACTAAGAATTATTTAGATAGGAATTAATAAAAACTTGCAACTTCTTTAATCGTCCAGAGTTCAACTTCTTCATCCACTTCAAATCCATCCTCAAATTGCCTACCAATATAAACCATATTTTGTTTACCTTTTATTAATTGATGTTCCATATCATTGATATTATGTACCCTATTGTCATACTGTGATACATAATATATTCTATCTACATCTATACTTCCTCTAATTCTTTTATTGGTTAATTTATGAATTATTTGATGTTCTAAATCTTTTATTTGCATTTCTGTCATAATTTCAAAATAAATTTCTTTCTCCTTTCCTACTTCATACAAATAAACTTTATACTTCTTTTGATTCTCTAATTCAATCGTTAATTCCTTTTTACTACTATCAAATTCAATAGTTTCATTGTCTTTATTTGCTTTGATGTCAATCATTATATAGTCCTCCTTTAGTTTCTGTTTCTTATTATACTAATTATACAGAATAATAATATAAATGTCAAGATGATTAATTGACTTTTACAAATTATTTAATATAAATAGCAATCATATAATTGGGATGAATCCGTCCAAATTCTTCAATATCTTTTATTGATTTAAATTCCTTAATATAATCTTGTTTGCTTTTCATATACCCTTTTGCTCGTATAAGTGTTTTTATCATTATTCAATCAACTCCTTAATATTATACTTAAATTATGAATTCATTTCATTTTAATCAAGTTTAATTGCTTGAACAATTTCAATTTTCCATTTATTATTCACATCTTTCTTTTCTCTTATCATTGCAAAATATACTTCCTTAATTATATTCAAACTTTCATAAGACCTTAAACAATTTTTTCTCATTTCTTCAGGATAGTTATTATTCTTTAAATATAAATAACCATTTTTTACTTTTTCAGCAATTGATAATACTTTATTTTTATAATTTTCTGCTTCTTCTATTGTATTGAAAAATATATAATTTCTTTGATCATCAAACATTGTTAGTATTTTGTTATTTTCTGAAACAAATCTGCTCCCACTCATTGAATTAAGATAACCAAATTTAATTGAATATCCAAATTCTGTATTATTAAATCCTTCAATAGTTTTTTGTCGTAGATGCTCACCATATTCTCTATCTACATATTTATACACATTTTCACCACCAGGACAAAAAGGAGTACCACCAATACTTAAAACATCTCCATTCCCTTCTCTGATTGTTGTTATAGCATCTTTGATACATCCAAGAAATAATTTAAAAGAATCGTCTGTGTAAATATTTGGCACAGGGAAATATTCTTTACCTTCGTTGTCAGTATTCACACAATAATCTTCACCATTATCAAATTTTACACGTTTACCAGGATATTTTTTATCTTCTTTAAAGTAAATTTCATATTTCATTAATAAACATCTCCTTTTTTAATTTGCAATTAAGTTAATAACTTATGACCAATATTCAGGGCATCTTTTCCAGTGAATCTCATCACAATCTTCACAGTAGTAAAAATTTAAAACAGAATATTTATTACATAAATTACACTTAAAGATAATATAATAAACATTTTTATATTCTCTTAAACGGTAAATTGCTTTAATATTTTCTTCTCCTAGTCTATTATTACATCTATCAGAGATAGACGTGAGACAATAAACATAATCTCGTTGTTTTCTATTTATTACTTCTCTAATTTCTTTTGGTAATTTAAAAAACGATAAACTAACATCATTGCTTCTTACTTCTCTACTTAAAATGTATTCATAATTATCAATAGAAGTGTCATTTCTAAAATCACAATGATTAATTTTATACATTAAAATATCACTCCTTTTTATTTATCAATATGAATACCTTATTCTATAATCTTTTATTCAGCACCTAAATAATTTACATTATATGAAATACCTTTTGATTTCAAAATACTTTCAAGCTGATTTTTTGCTTTCTCAAAACATTTCTGTTCTTTTTCTTGACCATTTTCATAATAAGTTATTAAGTAAACTTTTAAATTTTTCATTTGTTATGCCTCCCTTTAATTATTATGTCCTCTATTCTATCTTACTGTTTATTTAAAAAGTGCTAATATAAGATAGATACAAAACATATTAATTAAACTTAACTATTTAATATTGCTTTAATCTGTTTTAATTTATCATAATCTTTAATTTTCTGAACTGATTCGCCTATACTATAAGCATTGCTATATACCCAATAATGTTTATCTACATCTTCCTGAGTGGCAAATATTAAATTTCCAGCATCCTTTTTCTTAATCTTGATATAATCATCAATAATCCAACTTTGTTTTGTTTCTCCAGTGATTTCTTTTAATACGAATTTTGCTTTATACCAACATCCAACAGTTTTATTACCTTTATCATCTACGTATTGCCTTACTGTATCATCAAAAACAAATACTTTATCACCAATTTTCATATGTAAAACCTCCCAACAAAATATTAAAATAATTAATTTCCATGTATTTACTGTACCATATGTCAATTGTTTTGTCAATACTAATTTCTTAATTGTTATAGACTTTAAATTACTCCAAACTTGGTCATACCCTTACTGTTATACAGGCATATACTTTTTATGTAAATATTTACAAGTTTGGTTATAGGCTGACTGTTATGGAGCCATACAGTTTTTCATAAAAGACAAACAAAATCAAGGGATATTATTCACCCTTGATTTATATTTTATCATATTTAAGCTAACATTAACAATTTAGAAGTTTCAACGATATAATAATCCTTTTTAAGCATAACCTTTTTATAACTTTGTTCTCCCTCAAATTCATTAATAACCTGCTTTTCTTCTTGTGTCATATCTTCATACTTTTCTTTTCCATATGAGGGAGGAAGCCAGCTTTTGCGTTGTGATCCGTACAAATTGAATTTATGTAATAAATCTAAATTAGTAAATTCTATATGGCATGTTCCTTTTTTATAGAATGTTACCATAAAATATTTAAGCTGAATTTTCTTTGTGTCTCCATAATTTTCAGCAAAATTTAAAGTTGCTTTTAAATCATTATCTGCTGTTATACCTTGGTCAAGATAATTAAAGACTTTTTCTATATCGGACAACTTATCTGTTACCTTATAATCTGTCGGACTGTATCTATTACCATAATTATTATAAGCATTTAAAGGTATAATAACTTTTTTGCCAATCTTAAAAGCATCATTTGTTCTCCATCCATTGTAGTAATGGATATTATTACCAGTCTCAGGATGCCAATGATGTTTATGACTAAAAGTATCAAATAAATTTAATATTGTATCCTCAACACCTTTGATCATTTCTTTATTAAGCTGAATTTTAATAGTATAAATGTTATACAAAGAGAAATCATAATCACGTAATTCATTAATCTTAGATATATATTTCTCCTTTAAATTTGAAGTAAACAATCCCATAAATTGTTCAGAGGTAAACAATGCTTTCCAATATTTCATTCTTATTTGTTTAATATATGAATTTTCTTTAGAGCAATTACCGTCTTTATCTTCATAGGTTAATTCTAAAGATAATATAGGATTATTACTGTCGCCTTTAAAACTATTTAACATAAGTGGTTTTAATGCTTCATACTCAGCTATTAATTTTAATCCTGCTTTAATTTCAAAATTGTATTTTTGTATAATCCCATTAATAAAATCAGCGTCAACTATTTGACCGTTGCTGTTATATGTGCTTTGCTCTTTATATTGTTCTTGTCTCTTAAGTTCCTCTAGTATAATACTATTGTTATCTGTTCTAGGGATATTTACACGAATTAAAGCCACTTCTACAGGTGTTGAATGTTCTGCATCTATAAAAGCATTTTGTATATACTCAATTTCTGCATTATAATCCTCTAGTTTTCTTATTAAATCTTTCCTGATGTTACTATATGGATTTCTTAGTGTTTCAGCATTTAACAAGCAAACTATTTGGCCACCTGATTCTTGCATCTCTAAGGCTTTTAAAAGGTGTTTATCACCTGTGCTGAAGGGTGGATTCATAATAATTAGATCGTACCTCTTATATGTATTATAAGTCATGTAATCATTATTTACTACCCTATAACCTTTTCCTTTTAGAATCATTTGTAAATTATCGTCAATTTCTACTGTGTCTATATCCCATATAGCAGACCTGTTATAATATGATGAATGAGCATATTTAAACTTTTCTATTACCGCATTAACGATCCGACCATCTCCTGCACTTGGCTCCAATACTGAATTAATAAATTTAAAGTCAATTCCTTCTAACATTTTTCTAATTAAATTCGTTGGGGTTGGGTAATATTCCTTTACATCGTTAAACATAATTTTCCTCCTTTAATATTATTTTTATTTTCTTACTTTAAACTATTTATTATAATACTTCTACCAATTCACCTCCTTAACTTTAATTATATATTTAAACATAGTAAAACTAGAACATATATTAAATATGGTCTAGCATACTACTAAAATATTCCATACATTTATTAGGGTATCTATTTAATGCATCATTGCACGACATACCCCTTGAATAATACTTATAATTGATCATACATCCTTTACATTTTTCTAAAGATAAACGGTAACAATATTTTTCTCTTGCTTCAAATAATTCTCTAGTAATATTTTTATATCCCATAACTTTACATTCAATTTTTAAGAAATCTTCATAATTTCTCATAAAATCACTCCTAAACATAATTTTATAGGGTTTTTGTTATAGCAGTTACCCTTTAAACTGCTCTATATAATCTTAAAATACAGGTTTATAAGTGTTGATAATTGGTTAGCTGAAAAATAGTTTAAAATCTCGTCATACTGCTTTTTATCACAGCTTAAATATTTAGTTCTAGTTATTGTTACCCCTGTTCCTGTCTGTTCTACTGTATTTAAAACTTCATTAGGCAGGGTTAACCAACCATCATAAACTAGAATATCTCTATAAAAATGATTTGAATATAATGATCGCTTTCTTTCTGGTTTAAAGATTAATTTAACTGCTTTATCATACTGAGCATATTTTGTATACTCTACCTTGTCAAATGTTATTCTACTTGTAACAATACTGCCCCAATCGGATATATAAAACATGGTAACTTTCTGACCTTGCTGTAAATCTGCTGTTCTAAATTGTTCTTGTATTCCGTCAACCTCTGTCAATAACTTATACATAGCAACTTTTAACTTTTCATGTTCTTCTGGTATTTGCTGAATAATTTCTTTGGTTAATTTAAAATGATTCTTATAGAAAATTTGCTTCATTCTTTCCTTATATTCAGCAAAGTTTTCCTTATCCCATGTATCAGCAATATTATTATCACAGGTTATTGCTTCAGTTGAAAAATCTATTAATGTTTCAGCATTTTGCTTTAACTCATCTATCTTTGCAGAGTCTACAAATTGCTTAACGGTAACATTCTTTTGTATTTTAGCACCGTCTACAAGTCCAACGTGACGAGCATAAGAATGACCTTGAGCATCAATAACAAATTGCAGGTTATTGTTATAGTATACAGCCACACCATAAAGATTAAAGATAATTGATTCTCTTTCTTCGTCTGTCATATTATGGTAGTCTGTTATACTGGTGAATCTTACATCCTCGGTAAAACTTCCTCCAGTACCTTCTAAAAAATCAAAATCATTAAGCAACATATCGGGAAAATAAGATAATGATTCTTCATTCTGAAAATGTACTTCTTTGGTAATCTTAATGTCCTTTAGGTAAAAATCACCTTTGGCAACTTCTTCCTTATATTGATCTAGTGTGTTATTTTTGTTGCAATTAGCTATTTGGGAATTAATTACATAATATTGCTTATCTTCTGCAAGTTCTACAATATCAATACTGTTATAGATAACCTTGACCTGTTCGGCTTCCTTCTTTGCGTATTCCTGATCGTCTAATATATCCTGTTCTCTTTTTAATTCCCACAATCTAAATTCTTCCTGTTTGCGTTCTTCCTCTTGCTTTTCAAATTCGGCAAGGTTAACATCAAAATTAAGAATATCAGCCTTGACTGTTTCAGTCTGTTCTGTCTGAGTATAATCATAGCTAATATTTGCATAAGCACCGTAAAAATTATTATTGTTACCATATGTAGTATAATTATAGGATTGAAGCAAGTTGGTACAATATTGCTCAATAGCTTTAAGATAGATACTATCTTTTTCAAAAGGAGATGATACAATATAAAAACTAATACTTGAATGGTCAGAAGTAACGGAAAATTTACATTGTGGGAAATGTGCTTTAACGTATTTTTTGACTTCTGCTGCTATTGCCTTAACTGGTTGTTTACCATTTACGTCTAATGTTGTAAATCTGGTAGAATTCCAGAGAGATAAAGTTGTTACTATGCTTTTATTTTGTTGCTTTGTTAATACATTAGGGGCAATATTATTAATTACTCCCTCGGCTAAAGGTGTTTGCTGTTCCGTATCTACACAGGTTAATTCTTGAGCATATTTTAAAGTTTTTTCATTTTGTTTTGCATACCAACATGTTTTAAAACTTGAAAAACGAAAACCATTGAACTTTAATTCGGCAATAATCTGTTTTACTGGTTTAGCATCAAAATAAAGTTCCACTCCGTTTAATTCTGGATTTAAAACCATTTTAATATTGTTAGTCATTGTTTAGCACCTCGTTATTAATTATTTTTATAATCTAATGTATTTAGTATATCAAAATAAATTCATACTGTCAATATTATTTTATAAGTTTAAAAAGAAAAAACAAGGTAATAAATACCCTGTTAATACTGCTCCAACACTGACAATATTTCCATCATATGACCACTATTTTTATTTACTACTTCTTGTTGTTTTGTTGTTCCTTTATTGGGTTTATATCCAGCATAAAAGCATGATTCAGCTTGTTTCTTGATTTCCGGTAATACTTTTCTAAGGTATTCTTGAGTACTGAAAGAATTATTTAATGTGGAAGGTTTAATCTTTAAATCTTGAAAACCTAACCATAATTTATTAAATGTTTCTACCATCAAAGGATGATCAATTTTCTTCATAATTGCCCTTACTTTTATAAAAATTTTCCATTCTTCCATTATCATAATAAAAACCTCCCGTTTATTATATATTTGCTTGCTTATAATTATAATATACTTTTGTTTACAAGTCAAGATAATTATTTTGCTACTCTGTACCTGTACTAATTTAAAAGATCATGAAATTTTCCTTTTATTTAAAGTTTGTATAATTTATGTAAATGTTAGATAAAATAAAAACTTCCCGAAGGAAGTTAATAACATACTCTGTTCTTATCCAGTTTTAATGTCATTTCCAATTTATACCCTATTTTATCCATCCACTTGATCATGATGTGAGTAGGGAATCCTGTAAATTCTCCAGTAATAGGGATCTCTTTACTAGAAAATTGATAAACTGGCATATCATTTCTACCTTCTACTTTCTTAAATCCAAGGTATAAATTAGTTGTTAATTCAGTCTGACGATTCTTAAATACAAACAATTTTACAAAGTTAGCTTTTTCTGTTAATATTAATTCCATTAAATTAACCCTCCTCCGTTAAGTTATATCATTCTTATAATTATGCTAAAGGTTAAAAATAATTGTTTCTAATGTTTTCAATTATTCAATTGCTCATTATAAGAACTGATATACTTCTATGTGTTTATTATGTATTTCTTACAATGTTATTCTAACATAATAATAAAATAAATGCAATAGGTTTTTGTAAAATAGTTTGATTAATTTAAACAAAAAAAATAAAGCCATATTATCGGCCTTAATTTTCTTCCTTGGTTAATTCATTTAATAGTTCGATCTGTTCTTTGATTGCTTTATATCTGGTTGCATTCTCGCTCATACCGTCAATGTGCATATTAGCAATTCCCCAGTGAATCAAATGTATAATCCTGTTTACTCTATCATCTAAAGTATAATTATTATCGTTAATAATATTATTTGCTTCTTTGGTCATTCGTTCTAAGTCATTTACTGCTTTATTTAGTTTATCATTTAACACTAGCTCTGCACTTCTCAAATAAGAATGATTAAGTTTTAATTGTTCTTCAATTTTATTTTTCATTTTGTGCTACCTCCTCCATTATTAATTCTGGCATATTCTTATAAACTTTATATAATGCATCGTCCCAGTCAATTTTATTATCAGAGTTAAAAATAATTCCTCTAATAATATTTTGAATTGATTTGTCCTCAATTTGTGCTAATACTTTTTCACTCAATAAAGATTTAATTTCCTGTGCTAACATTCGCTCCACTCCTTTAATTGTTATGTGATTAATTAATAGTATACAGAATGTTATTATAATTGTCAAGTATTTATCACATAGACAAAAGAAAAAGGCCAATTAATGACCTTTTAACTTATTATCTATCCATGTTTTGCGTACCAATTTTGTTGAGATTTACAAGCCTTATTTAATGCTTTTAATAACCTTGGATTATTATTTACTTCTTCAACTGTCAATCCTAGAGCGTCCAGTGTATCTTCAACATCATAAGTTATTACATATTCGTGGTTTCCTAACTCATAGTTAAACATATCAAATAAAAACTGATCGTCTGTTTCTCTTGCTTCTTTCATTTCTTGCCTATGATTATCAAACATTTTAAAAAGTCTTTCTGCATCAGTTTTACGGTAAAATCCACCTGTTCCACCAGCTTTATATAATTTGTCTGTCTCAGAAGGGTCAAGACCTAAACTTTTCATTCCTTCTTCAAATTGCTGATTACTAAAAGCGAAAAACATAGGAAAATTATTAACTTCTTCTTGGTGTTTATTTTTCAATTCTTTGTATTTATTCATTTATTCCACTCCTTAGTGTTATATGTATTTATTAAGTTAATAATAGTATACACAGTATTAATATAAATGTCAAATACTTTTTATACTCAATCAAAAATAAAAACCCTCTTAATGAGGGTTAATTTGTGGCATATAATGGAATACCTTTCTTTTTACCTCTGTAATACTGTCTACCTAAAATTGATAACCTGCCATAAATTCGACCATCGGCCAGCAAAAGGTATTCATTATTTCTCAAAAACCTAGCCCATGTTTCCGGTTTGTCTGGTGTTTTAAAGTCTCTCAATACTCTGCCTTTCTCGTTTATAATTTTAAATCTTTGCAACATTAGCGATAACCTCCTATACTATACAATATGTATTATTATTTTGTGGTTGTGTTGACCTGTTGGACATAAACCCTGGTTAATTGGTTAATCATTTGAGCCGTGACCTGATTGTTATTGTTATTTTTCATATGTATTAATAACCTCCTATGTATTATTATTTAATTGTTCCGTTCCGCTACTGTTGATAGTTTAACACAATATAAATATAATTGCAACCATTATTTTTACATGTTACAGCCTTATTTAAGCGGTTTAAAATGTCCCGGTGATAGTTTGTATAGGTGTGGAAGTTTGAAGGGTGATAGTGGGGTTTATATGCGTTGTGGTGGATATAGGGAAAAGAAAAAAGAGGCTCATTGTTGGCCTCTAAGATTTTTCTGCATTTTGATATACAGGATGATTATTATTATATACCCACATATCAAATTTTATATCTGGTGCTTTGATATGTATATTATCAAAACCAAAGTTAGCATTTACCCATTGACTAGGGTTATTTTTCCTCATTTCTAGTATTAACCCCATTGCAAATTCTTCTATAGACATTTCATTGCTTACAAAATACTTAGTATTATTTCCGTTGTCTAAAACGTATAACATTTTTAGTTCCTCCTTAGAAGTATGTATTTTATATTTATAAGTATACAGACTATTAATATAATTGTCAAGCTGAATTTTTAAAATCATGTCCAATGTTATAATTGGTAATAATTTGGGAATTATGGTTCTGTTATTACTGTTATAGAGCAAAAAGAAAACTACCTTTAGGTAGTTAAATTAAATTCTATACTTGACGTAAAAATAAATATAACCCATCTGCATTGTAGTTTCTATCTACGCAAACTGCTTCTACAGGAAAAGAAGATTTTGCATAGATATATTGCCCGCTATTGGATTCTTCGTTGCACCAGATCTCTACATGAGAATCTGGAATAACTGCACCACCCTCAGTCAAACACTCATTCCCAAACCAATCCATACCCTCGAAATGGCATTTGATTCTCCAATCGGAAAGAGTTGCTTCACCTATACTTTCATCTTTCATTAAAACGGGCAATTTTATTTCTACCTGCTCAATAGACGAATTTTTAACATCGCGGAAAGGAGCATAAAAACTGGGTAAATTTTTATGAGTGTAAATAATTTCTTTTGGACAAGGAGTTGGCGGTTCCCATAACATTATATTTTTAATTTCTTGCATAATATTACCTCCTGTTATAGTTAATTTTTTAATTTAGTATCCTCACCGACAACCTCACAAGGAGGTATACGGTCAAAATACTATTTTAGTTTAGTTTAGTTTAACTTTCTATATACTTCCAACCATTTTCTGGTGGGAAATAATCTGTGTTCTGTTCTGGTTGTGTATTTGATGCAATACATTTTTCCTAAGAGAATTAGCAAAATTGATAATTTCTTCTTTCGACAAGTCATTAACTATCTGAACAATACTTCCATTATGATAGTTAATGACGGCAATTGGAATACTACCTTTCGGCAACATTTACCCTGCCACTCTCCAGTCATTTTTACCAAAGTTATTAAAGAGTATTACTACATTGTTATAATATGACATTAAAATTCCTCCACATAATTTAATTTTCAGGTAGGAGGTTTTTGACGGGTATACCTCTATAAACCAGGTAAAACTTATGCAGAAAATTCCTCCAACTCAGCAATAGCATTATCTAACCACTGAGTTTCTAATTGCCGATGTTTTCTATCTGCTTCAGCATCGGCAATATATTTCCGAATGTACAATAAAGCAGTTTGCCGTTGAATTGGATAATAATTCTTTGCCGGGTGACTGTTGCATTGACAGGTGCCTAGTCCTAGATCGGAACTATTGAAACAGTTTATTTCACTAATTATCCATTTACCGTTTTCAAAATACAATGATTTATCAACAATATCATCACCATACTGATTCATTCTAGTCTGTAAAACTAAGTCCTGACCTGCACGTAATTTTTCAAGTATACTTTTTAACATTATGTATTCCTCCTTTTATTATCTTAATTCTACTCGTTATTACTGTTATTAGCAATATCCAAGCACAATTAAGATAATAATTTTGCTATAACCTGCCAACAATTTTGTTATGTAAGTATGTTTAGCATATTATGGTATAAACCTTTTGCAATTCCTCCCGCGAGTGTTTGGAAAGTTTAGGTTATACGAATTTACTAATGATCCCACAAAAGTTAAATTATTAGCAGGTGTTACTGTTATAGACCTGTCAAGCTACTACATAAGATTCTATTAAATGTAAATATCTATTATTACTTTGCTATGTCTGGTTAACCTTCTTCCCTTCGGTGTAGCATCCTATATAAGCAATACTAACGAATTAGGCCAACCATGTATTAAAATGCTACTGTTACGAATAGACAACAAATAATAGTAAATATATTAGTACGAATATAATAAATAAGTATCTTATGCAGTACGGATCGAAGGTTCCGCTGTACCTTTGGTAAGTATTGGTATTTATTCTAATGTCCTTACCTGAACATTTGTTAAGGTGTTGATTGTCCTTAACTTGTTATGATTATATGTATTATAACATACCTCCTTTAAAATTTAACCTAGATTATAGGCTCTAGTAACCTTTTTAGGACTATTTAGCTGCCTAGCATCAACGATTTTTTACGGTTATCGTTCAACGTATTAATAATATTATTTTTTAGTTCTATAAATTAACTCCTTTTTTATTGAATTTCAACTCCCAATAGTACCTTCGCCATAATGTAAATATATGTATTCGCAAAGGATTTTTAACAGTGTCGCTGTTAAGGTAAAGCATACCTACCTTTTGAGTTTATACCTTTTGTGGTATTATCTCAGTTTTAGACTCTCAAGGCTTGAGACTACCAGTTAATATAAATGTTAGTATGAATAAGGCTAACTACCGAAGGTTAGTTTCTATGTATTAGTGTGATTACTGGATTTTTTACTGCTTGGTGTTACCTGGTATTACTGAGTTGTTGCAAGTGTTAAGTATTAATGTTAATTTAGTTCTAAGAGTAAAGGTAAAATTTGAAACAATTCTAGGGAACGCCTCACCTAGTAGCTTGCTGATTTGTTGCTTATGTCCGTTTCTTGAAGTTAATTTATTCTACCATAGGTAGGAGTAGTATGTCAATAACATTTTGAATATTTATTTTTTGATTCTTTAGATTAATTCTATGGTATAAAAAAAATAAGACCTTGACGGCCTTATTCTATTTAATATTTAATTGTCTTTTTGCTAACTTCATAGCATCATAGATACATTTTTTGGGCTCTGCTGTTTTAATCTCATTTACTCTTTTAGTTAATTTCTTAGCTTTTTGTTGCCTACCTGCGTATATATTCATTAATAATTGAAAATTATCGTTATCAATTTCAATTCCATTTATAAAAACAGAATCGGCCTGAAATGAT
>Ga0209416_1001000_pt1 | contig 22651 bp, 19 predicted proteins | sample RifGroF1_FD_184001 | JGI IMG/M metagenome (GOLD analysis project Ga0209416, IMG submission 184001) | Groundwater microbial communities from Rifle, Colorado, USA - Groundwater F1 (SPAdes) (version 2) | ecosystem: Environmental > Aquatic > Deep subsurface > Groundwater | place: Rifle, Colorado...
CAATTTGGGTCTTGATGTTACTCTGTTTCACGGACGTTCTCCTCACGACAGGTCTAGTTTGGTCACAAAACCTTACCGTGAATGAACGTCCGTTTTCTATCCCGTCCACAAGAATCGATTATATCTCCCTATACCATCGTCGGCAAGCTGTCGGCCATTGAACTACGTAAGGTGGAAGCCGCCGGCCGGACCTGTCCGGTACGTCTTACTTTGGGCGACCAGGTCGAAGTACTGGAATCCTATCAGGCCGGTTGAGCCGAATTTGCCTCCAGTAATATCGATAAAATCAGTTTGATTGAGTTGTTTATTGATTGACAATATTTTCGGGTCGGCTCTATACTGGCCATGATTGAACCACAATCACAAGGAGGCTACTAATGAGAAAGGTTCTGGGTATCGCGTTCACCATGCTGATCGCGTTTACACTGGTTTTTACTGGCTGTCAGAAAACTGACGATCAGACGACAACCACGGGCGCCGCAACCGAAGCCGCGTTCCATATCGGCATCGTTACCGGTTCTGTCTCCCAGTCAGAAGATGATCTCCGTGGCGCTGAAGAGCTGATCAAACTCTATGGCGACGCCAGGACCGGTGGCATGATTTCCCATATCACCTATCCCGACAATTTCATGGATCAGATGGATACCACCATCTCCCAGATCTTGTCCTTGGCTGATGATCCCAAGATGAAGGCTATTGTCGTCAACCAGGCTATCCCTGGCACCACTGAAGCTTTCCGCCGCGTTCGCGAGAAGCGCCCCGACATCCTGCTGTTCGCCGGCGAGCCCCATGAAGACCCGCCCGTCATCCAGTCTGCTGCCGACCTTGCCATCAACAGCGACTTCATTTCTCGTGGCTATACCATCATCTGGGCGGCCAAGCAGCTTGGCGCCAAGACCTTCGTGCACATTTCCTTCCCCCGCCACATGTCCTATGAGACCCTCGGCCTGCGCCGCCTCATCATGGAACAGGCTTGTAAAGATCTCGGCCTGACCTTCGTGTTCGAGACCGCCCCGGATCCGACGACTGAAGTCGGCGTGGCCGGCGCTCAGCAGTACATCCTCGAAAAAGTACCGCAGTGGGTCGAGAAATATGGTACTGACACTGCCTTCTTCTGCACCAATGACGCCCACACCGAGCCGCTGCTGAAACAGCTGCTGGCATACGGCGGAATGTTCGTGGAAGCCGACCTACCGTCCCCGCTCATGGGCTACCCGGGAGCGCTCGGACTTGACCTGACCGCCGAAGCCGGTAACTTCCCGGCCATTCTGGCCAAGGTTGAACAGGCGATCAATGACAAGGGCGGCGCTGGCCGCTTTGGCACCTGGGCTTACAGCTATGGCTTTACCGTCACCGCCGGCCTGGGCGAGTTTGCCAAGCGCGTCATTGAAGGCACCGCCGTCAAGACCGACATGGCCGCCCTCAATGATTCCTTCGCCATGTTCACCCCGGGCGCCCGTTGGGCTTCCGGTAACTACATCAACGCCCTGACCGGCGAGCAGGCGAGCAATCACCTGTTGGTGTACATGGACACCTATGTCTTCGGCCGCGGCTACCTGCCCACGACTCAGCAGGCCATCGATCCGAAATATTACAGCATTAAGTTCACAAACTAAGCAGCACTTCAGCTAGTTTGCGGTACAAAGGCGGTGCCGCTTCATTCGATGAAGCGGCACCGTTTTTAAAAACGCACCAAAAGTTAAAAGAATGAATATCTCCGAAAAACCAGGTTTTCGTTGAAGAACCGGCACTAACAGGTTGTTGAAAAAGCCGGTTGCTTTCTCAACAACCTTAACAATTCCTCGCATAGCTTGCGCTATGCTGCGTAATTGTACCGGCTTTTGAAGTGTTGAAAAGCCGCATCCGCGTTTTTCAACACCCTGCTAAGGGGTTCTTCTGTTTTTTGGTAGACGATAGACTAAGCTGCGTTAGAATAAAGGTAGGAAACATGGCAAACGAATCGTCCTTGTTATCTCTTGAGGGAATATCAAAAGATTTTTATGGCAATGTCGTGCTTGAGGATGTGACGTTTACCGTCGGGCGCGGGGAAATCATTGGCCTGGTCGGCGAAAATGGCGCCGGCAAGACTACGTTGATGCGGATCCTGTTTGGGATGCCCGTTATCGCCGAAACCGGTGGTTTTAAAGGGCGCATCATGCTGGACGGGAAGCAAGTCGCCTTTACCAGTCCGTTCGATGCGCTCGATGCCGGTATCGGCATGGTGCACCAGGAATTTTCCCTGATTCCCGGATTCACCGCCACTGAAAACATCACGCTCAACCGCGAGTCCATGAAACGTAATGTGGCATGCGACATTTTCGGGGAACGCATGAGCGTACTCGACAGGGCTAGGATGCGGACGCGCGCCGCCAAGGCTATCAGCCGACTGGGTGTCAAACTTGATCCGGACATCCTGGTGTCCGAAATGCCCGTCGGCCATAAGCAGTTTACCGAGATTGCTCGCGAAATCGATCGCTCGAACGTCAAGCTCCTGGTGCTCGATGAACCAACGGCCGTTCTGACCGAGACCGAGGCCGAGGTCCTCATCCAGTCGATGCGAATGCTCGCCGCTCAGGGTATTTCCATCATCTTCATCTCCCACCGCTTGCATGAAATCATCAACGTGGCCGATAAGATCGTGGTTTTGCGCGATGGCAAGGCCGTGAAAAGCGTCCCGGTAAAAGGCGTGTCAGTGCACGATATCGCCACCTGGATGGTTGGTCGCGAGGTAAAGGGTAGTTCTTCCATGTTGTCCGCCTGCAGTGAAAAAGTCTTTCTCAAGGTTGATAACCTGTGGGTAGATATGCCTGGCGAGACTGTCCGGAATGTCTCCTTTGACGTCTGCGAAGGCGAGATCTTCGGTATCGGCGGTTTGGCCGGCCAAGGGAAACTCGGGATTCCCAACGGGTTGATGGGGCTTTTCCCGGCCGGTGGCAATGCCAGCTTGGATGACTCTCCCGTGCCGCTCAACGATCCGCACAAGGTTCTCAACAACCACATGGCCTTCGTCAGCGAGGACCGACGCGGCGTTGGACTGTTGTTGGATGAAACGCTGGAGTGGAACGTCGCCTTTACGGCCATGCAAGCCAAGGGCGAGCACTTGATTCCGGTCCTCGGTGGCCTTTTCAAGTTGCGCAATGAGCGGACCATGAAGCTGTTGGCCGAGGAATACATCAAGACGCTGGAGATCAAGTGCACTGGGCCCAAGCAGCGCGCCAAAGAGTTGTCCGGCGGCAATCAGCAGAAGATCTGCCTTGCCAAGGCTTTCGCCCTGAAACCCAAGCTGTTGTTCGTCTCCGAGCCGACGCGCGGCATCGACGTCGGCGCCAAGGCCATCGTGCTGGAGACATTACGCCGCTACAACAAGGAATACGGCATGACGATTGTCATGGTGTCCAGCGAGTTGGAAGAGCTGCGAAGTATCTGTCACCGCATCGCCATCGTCGACGAGGGCCGGATCGCCGGTATCCTGCCGCCCACGGCGGAAATAGCCGAGTTCGGCTTGTTAATGTCCGGTGAGAAGACGGGCAAGAACGGAGACGCAGCATGAACAGGATAAAAGCTTTTATCACCGACTTTGGGTGGCCGCGCATCATCATAGCTATCTTTCTTTTGGCCTTGTTCATCTCCGCTCCCTTTGTAGGGGTGAAGCTCGACGCATCGTTCACCGACGTGTTCAACCGTTTCGGGCAGAATGTGATCATGGTTTTGGCCCTGGTTCCCATGGTCCAGGCTGGTTGTGGCTTGAATTTCGGCCTCCCCTTGGGCATCCTCTCCGGCTTGCTGGGCTCCACCATGGCCATGCAGTTCGGTTTGACTGGTCCGATGGGCTTCCTGGTCGCCATCCTTATTACGATTTTTTTCGGTAGTATCTTTGGCCTTGGCTACGGCAAGCTACTGAACAAGGTCAAAGGCGAGGAAATGACCATTGCCATGTATGTCGGCTTTTCCGCCGTCATGCTCTTTTCGATACTGTGGCTATTGCTCCCCTATACCAAGCCTGACCTGGTAATGGGTTACGCCGGTGAGGGTTTACGCCGTTCGATATCGCTGGAAAAATACTGGGACAAAATACTCAACAATTTCCTGGCCCTTCGCATTGGTAGCGTGCGCAACCTGGCGGGCAACCTGTCGGGCGGTTTTATTTTCCCGACCGGTTTGATGATGTTCGTGGCGGCTTGTGTCGTGTTCATGTGGTTTTTCCTGCGCACCAAAACGGGAACGGCCATGACGGCAGTCGGTTCAAACCCCGACTTCGCCCGCGCCAGCGGTGTTTCGGTCGAGAAGATGAGGACGACCAGCGTGGTGGTATCGACCATTATAGGCGGTATCGGCATTCTGGTTTACCAGCAGAGCTTCGGATTCGTGCAGGTGTATGACGCGCCCTTGTATATGGCCTTTCCGGCGGTATCTGCCTTACTGATCGGCGGCGCTTCGGTTACCAAGGCGAGCATGCTGAACGTGGTTATCGGTACCTTGCTCTTCCAAGGCATGCTTACCATGACCCCGTCCGTGATCAATTCGGTGCTCAAGACCGATATGTCAGAGGTGATAAGGATCATCGTATCCAATGGCATGATCATCTACGCGCTTACCAGAAAGACAAAGGTGACCAAATGAACCCGCTCAAGAAATTTGAACCACTGAAATTTATTAGTGATAATATTGTAACGGTTATTTTTCTTGCCTTGACCATTATCGCGATTCCTTTCTCCAGGTTGTCCGGGATATATATCTTGAGTAACCTGATTGATCGTTTTGCCCGCAGCGCGTTTCTGGTTTTTGCGCTTATCCTGCCCATCATGGCCGGCATGGGCATCAACTTCGCGATGGTACTCGGCGCGACCGCCGGGCAGATCGGCCTGATCTTCGCCATCGACTACAACGTGATGGGCATCCAGGGCTTGCTTCTGGCAACCTGCATCGGCGTGCCGCTATCGATCTTCCTCGGCTGGTTCTGCGGTCAGGTTCTCAATCGGGCCCGGGGACGTGAAATGGTAACGGGCTTCATCCTGGGCTACTTCATGGATGGCGTCTATCAATTTTTCGGATTGTACGTGATGGGTTGGCTTATTCCGATCCGGACCCGGGAGGTCATGCAAGTAACTGGCAGCGGCGTTCGCAATACCCTGGCGCTTGGCCCGGTGCGCGGCGGACTCGACAACATACTCAACCTCCAGGTTGGTCCCTTCCATCTCCCCCTGCTCACTTTTGGCGTCATTGCCTTCTTGTGCCTGTTTATCATTTGGTTCCGTAAAACCAAGCTGGGGCATGACATGCGCGCCATCGGCCAGGATCAGGGCGTTTCCCACTCGGCCGGTATCGCGGTGGATCGAACCAGGATTATGGCTATCGTCATATCGACGATCCTGGCCTGTATTGGCCAGATTATCTACCTGCAGAACATGGGCAACATGGGCACTTATACCAGTCAGCGCCAGGCCGGCTACTTCGCCGCTGCGGCGATATTGGTAGGCGGCGCGACAGTCTCCAAGGCGACCATCATGAATGTTTTCGTCGGCGTTTTCCTGGTCCATTCGCTGTATATCACCATGCCTATAGCCGGTAAAGAAATATTCAAATCGGCTATGGTTGGCCAGTACATGAGCGACTTTATCAACTATGCTATTATTGCGCTGGCGCTGGTGCTGCATGCCTGGCGGAATAAGCGGAATGCCGATCTGGCGCGCGCTGGCCTGCGGGGGCACGCCGACAAGGATAGCGCGCTCGCGGCGCAGGCGGGAGCGGTCCAATGAGCAAGAAAACGTTGATGGCCCGCGGGCTGTTTGTGGCAGCCTATCTTCTGCTCGCCATTTGGGCGTATACCACCGGCAAGGGTTATGTCGTATTCATCAATAATTACGCGACCGGCGAATCGGTTGAGGTTTTTGTCACCTTGGATAAGGCCTCTCCGGTCCGCATCCGGCGCGGCGGCTTCGTGCCGCTGATGGTCAAGGGTAAGGGGACGCACCAGATTATGGTCAGGCGCGAAGGCGCGGCCGATTTCGAGGGGGCTTTCGTGTACCCGAGATCGGCTGAGGCCCTGAGTATCGCGGTGGCGATGATTATGCCGGGGCAGGAGCTGGTCGTGGTGCCGGTTTCGGCGGCACTGGAAGAGCGCTAGCAGGTTCTGGTCGGGGAGGCAACGTTTGGCTGTCCCGGCCGGTGCCGGTTGCTATGATGTTAAGGGAGGGTCGACCGTTTCAGGCGGACGGCCCTTTTTCGTCGCTAGACAGCGTCTTGCTGATGTTGACAGCCTGTTAGCTGGCACTGCCAGCGTGTCAGCTGGCGCTAATGCGATCCATTTCTTGCTCAAGCGTCATGATTTTCTCGATATTTTGCTCGCCGATACGCTTGACCTGACCTAGGGCGCCTTCAATGACCTTGAAGTCAACCGATAATTCACCGATCATCTTGTCTAGTTGACAGGCAAATTCGTTGATGCGCGCCACGCTTTCCGAGCCGGCCTTGACTTTACGGGCGACATCGACTACTCGCTCGCCGGTATCGTGGGCGATGGTAATCATATTTCCGGTCGCCGCTGTAAGTTCCTTGGTTCCGAGGGAGATTTCGCCCAGGCCGCTGATGATTTCCTCCATGGCGTTGAAGGTATCCTGGACGTCCTTGATGATGCCGGCCGTCTTGTCGGTATATTGATGGACGATGACGGTAGCTTGGGTCACGATATCGTCATTGCGGGACAGGGCTCGGCCGATGGCTTCGGTGTTGGTCTGGGTTTCCTGCGACAGTTTCCTGATTTCGCCGGCGATGACGGCGAAGCCCTTGCCGCTCGAACCGGCATGGGCCGCTTCAATGGAGGCGTTCATGGCCAGCATGTTGGTCTTTTCGGACACGTCGAAAATGCCGCTGACTACGCTCAGGACCTCGCCGGACGAGGCTCTGATGCGCTCGAAGCTCTCGATGACCAAATGGATGCCATGCTCCTGTTCTTGCAGCTTGCCCAGCAAGCCGTCCATCACGGTCCTTTTCTGGTCGGCCAGGTGAGCGATATTCTGGATGGTGGTCATGATTTCGGTTACGGCGGTGCTGTTTTCCTCGAGGAAGGCGTTCTGGTCGTGGACGGCCGTCTGCATCTCGTCGGCGAAGGTCACGACCTCCTTGTTGGCGGTATCGGCGCAGCTGGATTCACCACTCATATCGCGGGCGGCGTCCTTGATGAAGCCGATGGCGGTGTTGATGGCATCGCCGCGGGTCTTGCTGTCGTCAGCGCACTCCAACAGGGTCTTGCCAATTTGCAGCGAATTCTTGGCGTTTTTGATCAATTGATTGAGGGCTTCGGCCTTGTGGCGGTTTTTATCGACTTCGGTCTCGGCAATCTGGATGACGTCGCTGGCCAGCTTGTTTGTGAAGAGCAAAACGACCATTGTGGGTATGTACAACATAGTCATGGTAATGAACACGGTGCGTATCTCGCCGTTGAACCCGCCAGAACGCGGGGCGTATACCAGCAGGGTGGAGAGCAGCAGTACGGCGTAACCCAGGAAACCATAGATAATAATCTGTCGTTTCCTGATGGCCAACATACTGTTGACGACGCAAGAGGCGATGACGTACACCGCCAGACGGTATAAATCGGCTGATCCAGCGCTGGGCAGCAGAACGCCTATCCAGAGAGAGTCGCACAGAATCCCCAGCGTCGAAAGCGTGGAGGCAGCTAAATAGCGGCGCAAACGGACCAGGATTTGCGAAATCAGGAAGGCGCCATTAGTAACGTTGACGGCGATGAAAAACAATTTGACATTGGTCGGATCGGTCAGGTAGCGCGTAAAGCTGGCAAACATGAAATAGGCAATCAGTAAATAATTCAGGTTAATCAGGATTGGCACCCGCTTGAGTAGGGAGATAGGCAACCCCGTGCGATGAGATTCTGGGAAAAATATATTCCGCATGATGTACTCCCCTTAATAAATATCGTCCATGCGGAGATAATATTCTACTTTTTTGACTTTTTTTTTGGTTTTTCCAGGTGGATTTCCCGTGGTCAGAAAGGTGCCAAGTAGAGGCGAGGCCAGGGTTGAACAATGGATTCTATCGGCTTGCCCAGTAATGGTATTTCTGTGCTATACTGCTATTCAATGGCTGAAACATCGTTTTGGTTATTGAAACTGCATGATTGTATGGGGGGAACCATGTCGGTAGCCGTGGCTGTCAGGCAAAATCTGGAGCGCAGTTCCTGGATTCGCAAGATGTTCGAAGAGGGGCGCCGCCTCAAGCAGCAGTTTGGCGAGACCAAGGTGTTCGACTTTTCGCTGGGTAACCCCGACCTGGAACCACCGGCCGAATTCTTGCAGGCCCTAGCGGCGGCGGCGGCCAGCGCCGAGCTGGGGACTCACGCCTACATGCCCAACGCCGGCTACCAGTTTGCCCGGGTGGCCATGGCTGAAAAAATAGCGGCGGAGCATGCCTTGGCCATGACGGCCGACGATGTCATTCTGACGGTCGGCGCGGCCGGCGCCCTCAACGTGGTGCTCAAGACCATCATGGATCCGGGTGACGAGGTGATCGTCATCCGCCCTTATTTCGCGGAATACGCCTTCTACATCGCCAACCATGGCGGCTGTATGAAGCCGGTCGACGCTGGCGACGGGTTCCTGCCGGACATGGCGACCATTGCCGCGGCCCTCTCGGCCAAGACAGCTGCCGTCATCCTGAACACCCCGAACAATCCCAGCGGGCGGGTCTATCCGCGGTCGGTCATCGAGGACTTGGCCGCCGTGCTCCTGAAGGCTGGCCGAGAGACTGGCCGCCAGCCGGTACTGATCGTCGACGAGCCTTATCGCGACATCGTCTACGACGGGTTGGTGGCGCCGCCCATCCTCGACGCCTACCCTGAATCGATCGTGGTATCCAGCTTCAGCAAGACCTTGTCGATACCTGGCGAACGTATCGGCTATATCGGCGTTAATCCGGCCATCGGCGATAAGCGCCTGTTGCTGGATTGCATGGTGATGGCCAACCGTATTTTAGGCTACGTGAATGCGCCAGCCCTAATGCAGCGGGCAGTGGCCGCCAGTTGGCGGGCTCGGGCCGATATTGACCGTTACCGGCGCCGGCGCGACATGCTGACCGGCGTGCTCGATGCCTCCGGCTTGAGCTACGCCAAGCCGGAGGGCGCCTTCTACCTGTTCTGCCAAGTACCGCCAGCCAAGCACAGCCACGATGCGGCCGACAGCAGCGATGTGGCCTTTGCGATGCACTTGAAGACCTTCAACGTATTAGGCGTACCAGGCACTGGCTTCGGCTGTCCGGGCTGGTTGCGCTTCAGCTATTGCGTACCGGAAACGGTTATTGAAGCCTCCAAGCCGGCCTTCATCGAGGCCCTGCGGCACTGGTAGGCCCGTTTATTTGCTGCCGTATACTACTTGCAGCTGGTTCATATTGCGGACCTGAACCTCTCCCATAGGCTGGAACAGGCTTTGGTTTTCCAGGGTCAGGTCCTTGTAGACCGCTTGGCTGATCAACAGATCCTGCTTGAATTCGCGGCACAGCGAATCGAAGCGGGCGGCTACATTGACCGTTTCGCCGATGACGGCGATGCGGGCGTTGCCGGAGGCCACGGTCAGGGCGCCGGTCGTCACCGGGCCGGCGTGGATGCCGATGCCGATGTGCTTGACCAACGGCAGGCGGTGCTCGGCCAACTCATCCTGAAAATAGACAAACTGAGTCAGGAAATCGTGGGCGCAGCCGACGGCTGCATCAACGGCATCGGTCTCGCCTAACAGCCCGAAGATGATGATGGCCGTGTCGCCGACGAACTGCTCGATGATGCCGTTGTGGCGGCGCGCCACCAAGTCCCACAGGGCGTAATAGCGGTTCAGGAGGCCGATGGTGGCGGCCGGTCCTTCTTTTTCTGCGATGGGCGTGAAATTCCATAAGTCAGCGTATAAAATGACAACATTCCGGGTTTCACCGGTATTGAGGGCTTTGACGCTGTCGATCGGGGCCGTTGGCGGCTCGACGACGCTGTAGACCGCATCCAGCCGGTATTTGAGCGAGATCTGCTTGATCTTGTCAGAAACCTGGAACAGACCGAACATCAAGGCGCCGAAAATAATGAAAACATGCTGGACTGGTCTGGTAAAGGCCAAGAAGGCCGGTATGAAGTTACCTACTGACAGGCTGCGCTCTAGCTCGGCGAAACTGATGCTGCCGTTGGCATAGGCTTCCGAAACGTCAACGCGCAGGTTTAGGTAAAAGTAGAAAAATACAAAAGTCAGGATAGTGCCGAGACTCAGGAACATTTCGGCGATGCGCTTCGGCCATTTGTGCTTGGAGATCAGGTCGATGGCTTGCAAGAGGCCAAGATAAAAGGCGATGGCCCACAGGAAGACGGTCGCCATGTCAAAGGGCAGTTTGTTGAGGTTGAGCAGGCGACCGATGGTGAAGGCGGCCGGGGTGATGAACGAAAACAGGAAGCGGGCCAGCGGGCGATGGCCATAGCGGGCCAGCAGGCCAATTTGCAGCATCAGGAAGCCGATCAGCGCTACGATGACGTAACTATCCGGCCGGATTACCCGGGGCGAGGTAAACAGAACTAGGATGAAAAACAAGACGAACTGGCTGGAATAGAGGAAGAACTCTTCCAGAAAGCGCCGTGGCAGAAATTTCATGGTATCCTCCAGGTTGGTCGCTGCCGCAATGCGCAGCGCCGGCCGGTTTTTCAGCTTGAGCTATTCCGGGAAATCGGCTACCTTGAACAGGCGAGGGCTTGTTGCTGTTTCAGGTGCCAGTTTGAATCCGGCCATCATAATAAGGCAGAATCCGATAAAAAGGAAGCGTTTCTTTACCATGAAAACCGTCTGGTTCCCAATAGTCAACCATGAAGCCGTTTCTACTAGGCGACCAAGTGGCCAGCCGCCTGGCTGGTGGCTAACCGCTTTGTTGTGCCTAGTATTAGCCAGCGTGGCTTGTCGCTCTGGTAACGTGCCCGCTGACCTGCCTACCAAACTGGCTGGTCTAGCCGCTGGCGCGACCCCGGTGGCGACGGCCAGCACGGCTACTGCGACCCCGTGGCTTTTACTGATCGATACCGATGGTCCGGCCAGCGATGCTGAGTCTGGCCTACGGCCGGCCGCTGTCCGGCGGATGGTTTTACCGGATGGGACGGGCGACTACGCTTCCGCGTTGCGCGAGCTGGCCGCTACCGGCCTGGCCGCTGGCGGGTGCAAGGCTGTCGTCATCTCCCCGGCGCGGCGCGGAACGGCCGCCGCCTTGCGCCATTTGCGGCCTGACTTCCCGGAGCTAGCCTGGTACGCCATCAACCCGGAAGACAGCCTGCTGGAGATCGAGGCCGAGGTGGACTTGATTCTGAGCGGCGACCCGGTGGCTAGCGCCTGGCAAGCCGTCTGGGTGGCCCGTGCCTTGGCCAACAACCGCCTGGCGACGCTGGCGGCCACTGCGGTGCCGCCGGATAGCCTGCAGTTCGTGCAGCAACGCAGCTTGGCGCGAATCGCCGCCGATCTCGGCGTACATTTGGAGTCGATTCTGCTGCCGATGGAAGACGCCGCGGCTCAGACCGGCCAGCCGGCGGCAGTGGTTTGGCTGGCCAGGCAGCGCGTCGCCATGACAGCCGTCGGTTGGGCTGGTCGCGACCAGGTGCGGCCTTTTGGCCAAACGGTCGCCGTCGCCGACCGCCCAGACAATGATGGCTCCCAGCCACCTTGGCTGGCCTTGTTCGCCCTGGATAGTCTGTCGTGGCCTGTCGCGCAGGCTCTGGCCGCCGAGCCGGTTTTCTTGCAGGTCGAGAACCCGCTGGTGCCGACCGGCCAGGCGGTGGCCCCAGCCGCCAGCCCGCCTGGTCAGCCGTCGGATTGCCAGGTGAGGCGCTTAGCCGGCCCGGCCGTGCCGTCGTCGGTGGCCCTGGAGACGGTGCTCGTGCAGCTGGCTCTGACCAGAACTGGAGCGGGCAGCGCTACGCCAACACCCGCCCCGGTGCCTGACCAGCTGGCGGTGCAACAGCAGCTGGAGTTGTCCTTTCCGGGCGTGGCCTGGTATACCGACTACATGTTCGATGCCGGCACCGGCGTCCGTTCGCGCATCCATATCACGGTCTGGCAGGAATTGTACTTGGCGGGCGCGACTAGTCTGCCCTTCTCGCGGCTGGTTCCCCCGGTTCGCTACCGGCGCTGAGGCTGGCCACCCCGCTGGCTGGCTGACTGCCTGGTCGCCCCGTTGCGCGTGATTGATAAAGCGGCCGTAAGCTGGTAAAATCGGCGCGGAGGACGGTGTCGCGCCGGCCTTATTCCAATCGCCGTGGAGCAGCATTATGGCCAAGTATCCATTTTCCGAAATCGAGCCCAAGTGGCAGAAATATTGGGACGCCAACCAGACCTTCCGCGCCGTCGAGGATCCGGCCTTCGCCAAGGCCAAGCGCCGCTATGTACTGGACATGTTCCCGTATCCTTCCGGCGCCGGCCTGCACGTCGGGCATCCGCTGGGCTATATCGCCACCGACATCTATTGCCGCTACCTGCGCATGAACGGCTTCAATGTGCTGCACCCGATGGGTTTCGACGCCTTCGGCTTGCCGGCCGAAAACTACGCCATCCAGACCGGCACCCATCCGGCGGTGACCACCTTCGCCAATATTGAGCGCTTCAAGAAGCAAATCGGCATCCTCGGCTTGTCCTACGATTGGGCGCGCGAGGTGAGTACCTGCACGGCCGACTATTACAAGTGGACGCAGTGGATATTCATCCAGCTGTTTAAGCGTGGATTGGCCTACGAGTCGAACGCGCCCATCAACTGGTGCCCGTCCTGCCAGACCGGCCTGGCCAACGAGGAAGTCAAGGACGGCGAGTGCGACCGCTGCGGCTCCAAGGTGACGCGCAAGCGCATCCGCCAGTGGGTGCTCAAGATCACGGCCTACGCCGACCGCCTGCTAGCCGACTTGGACAAGGTCGACTGGCCGGAGCCGGTCAAGGCTATGCAGCGCAACTGGATCGGCCGCTCCGAAGGCGCCAGCGTCCACTTTGCCGTCGACGGCTTGAGCGAGAAACTGGAAGTCTACACCACCCGGCCGGACACCTTGTTCGGCGCCACCTACATGGTGGTGGCCCCCGAGCATCCGCTGGTATCCAAGCTGACCACGCCGGCCCAGCAGGCGGCCATGTCGGCCTATGTCGAGGCCGCCGCCCGCAAGAGCGACCTGGAGCGCACCGACCTGGCCAAGGACAAGAGCGGCTGCTTTACCGGCTCCTACGGCATCAATCCCGTCAACGGGCGCAAGCTGCCGATCTGGATTTCCGATTACGTGCTCATCAGCTACGGCACTGGCGCCATCATGGCCGTGCCGGCCCACGACGAGCGCGACTGGGCTTTTGCCCGCAAGTTCGGCCTGCCTATCATCCAGGTGGTGGCGCCGGAAGGCAGCCCGGCGGCGCGCATCGGCACCTGCGGCGATCCGGACGAAGCGTTCTGCGAAGAAGGTATCGCCATCAATTCCGGCGACTGGAACGGCCTGACCACGGCCGCCTTCAAGGCGGCTATTACTAAGTGGCTGGAAGACCAGGGGCACGGCCAGGGTACCGTTAATTATAAGTTACGCGACTGGCTGTTCAGCCGCCAGCGCTACTGGGGCGAACCGATGCCGCTGGTGCACTGCCCGAAATGCGGCATCGTGCCGCTGCACGATGACCAGTTGCCCCTGACGCTGCCGGAAACCACCAGCTACGCCCCCAGCGGCAACGGCGAGTCGCCCCTGGCCAACATCGAGCCCTGGGTAAACACCACCTGCCCGGACTGCGGTAGCCCGGCCCGACGCGAGACTAACACCATGCCGCAGTGGGCCGGCTCGTGCTGGTACTATCTGCGTTTCATCGACCCGCGCAACGACCGGGCTTTCGCCGACCGCGCCAAGGTCGATTACTGGATGCCGGTGGACCTGTATGTTGGCGGCACCGAGCACGCCGTACTGCATCTTTTGTACGCCCGCTTCTGGCACAAGGTGCTGTTCGACATCGGCGCGGTCAACACTGACGAACCCTTCCAGCGCCTGGTCAACCAGGGCATGATGCTGGGCGAGGACAACCAGAAGATGTCCAAGAGCCGCGGCAACGTCGTCAATCCGGATGACATCATCGGCGAATACGGCGCCGACGCTCTGCGCCTGTACGAGATGTTCATGGGGCCGCTGGAGGTCAGCAAGCCATGGACCACCGCCGGCATCGTTGGTTCGTCCCGCTTCCTGGAACGCTTGTGGGCTATGTCCGAAAAGCCGCTGGATGACGCGCCGCCTTCAGGCGAGCTGTTGCGCTTGCTGCACCGCACCATCCGCAAGGTGACCGAAGACAGCGCCAACCTGGCGTTCAATACCGCCATCTCGGCGCTGATGGTGCTGTCGGCCGAGGCCAACAAGGCGGAGCGCCTGTCGCGGCCGCTCTGGGAGGCCTTGCTCAAGATGGTTGGCCCCTACGCGCCGCACCTGGCCGAGGAGCTGTGGCAGAAGCTCGGCCAGACGGCCAGCATCGCCTACGCCGCCTGGCCCGGCTTTGATCCGCTGCTCTGCGAGAGCGACGAGCTGACTATCGTGGTGCAGTTTAACGGCAAGCTGCGCGCCGATTTCCAGGTGCCTAAAGACACCGGCCGCGAGGAGCAGGAACGCCTAGCCAGGCTGCATCCCAAGGTGCAGGAATACCTAGTCGGCAAGGAGATCGTCAAGGTGGTGGTGGTGCCCGGAAAATTGGTGAATTTCGTGGTACGCTAATAGTTTATTGCATTCTTGTCGAGGTTTGGGGCCGGCGTGGAAGCGCCGGCCTTTTTCAGGTTGGCGTGGAGCCGTTGTCGGCTCCGGTCTGGGGCTCGTCCGTTGGACCATCTCCGGACCGGCCTATCTCCGGGTTGTCGTCTGCCAGTACTACCCGGTTTTTACCGGCGGCCTTGGCCTGGTAGAGGGCGACATCTGCCCGGTAGACGAGTCGCTCCCAGGTTTCCTCGCCGCCGCGGCCGCTGGCTACCCCACCGCTGACGCTGCAGCGAAATTCGGTAACCGGCCTGGTAGTGGTGGCCAGCTCCGAACGTAGCCCTTTTGTCCGGGCGCCAAGGCTCAGTTCCTCGATGGCTTGGCGGCATTTCTCGGCTACAACTTCAGCTTGCTGATTGGTGGAGTCGGTGCAGAGTACTAGGAATTCCTCCCCGCCCCAGCGGGCACAGGAGTCGCTGCGGCGTAGGCGGCCGCGCAGGGCCTCGGCGATGGCCTTGAGGGCGAGGTCGCCGGTGTCGTGTCCCCAGGCATCGTTGATGGCCTTGAAGTCGTCGATATCGAACATGATGACCGCCATCGGCTGGTGGTTACGCAAGCTGCGGGCGTATTCCAATTCCAGCCGCTCCATCATGTCGCGGCGGTTGGACAGGCCGGTCAACTCGTCGGTCTTGGCCATCAGTTCCATGCGCAGGCCGCTGCTTTTCAGTTCGTCCTGGTAGGCATCGCTGATGGCCATGATCTTGGAGAGCTGTCTGGACAGTTTCTGGTAGCGCAGGGTCAGTTGCCGGACCATCGGTTCGGGGTGCTCGAGCAGGCTGGTGAAAGGCAGTTCCGGTTCGGCCAGGCCAGCGTCGATGCGCCGTTCGGGGTTACCCGCTGGACGATGGCTTTGCAGCCGCTGCTCCAGTTGCCTGAACATGTCCTGGTACCGGTCGCTGATGCTGAGCACCTTGTCGAACTGGTGGGACAGCTTGAGGTAAGCCTGGGCGGCGAGGCGGTAGTCGGCTGCTAAGGGCGAATTTTCGCCTTCGATTTCAGCCAGCCGCACTGCCAGATGGCGGGCAAAATCCGCCACCGGCCGGCCGGCGTCGTCGGGCATCATGGCTGCTCGTCCAAGCGGTGCACCGGCTTGATCTCGAAGGGCAGGCTGACGTCCTCGCTGAATTCCTCGGCCAGCTCGTAGGCCCGGTCATTGCCTTTTTCGTAGAGCCATTCCACTCTGATATCGGCGCCGGTGGCGGCGCGCTCCGCCAACATGTCCAGAACGTCGAGCATGCATTTGGTGCTGCTCGAATTCATGTAGGGAATATCAACACGTAGTGTCAGTTTTTCCAGCCTGGGCAGCTCGGCCTTGAGCCACGAAAATAAAGGCGCAAAAAACTCGAATGAATTCTCGGGGTACGACTCGCCCTTCAGGACGAGACTGTGGCTTTCGTCTTGCCAGGCGATACTGGGCGACGATCTGGTGGCGGGCAGTGATAGCATGTCAGGCTCCTGTAACATGGACGACCAGGCTGAAAAAGTCATGTGTCGCGTCGAGATTCTCGAAGCTCCAGGTCAGCGGGCCGGCGGCCCGTCGCGCCATGTCGATGAGGCCGAGTCCGGCGCCGCGCGCCTCGGCCACCGGCGGCGCTCGCAATTGTTGCCTGTACAGCTGCTTGAGGTCAGCTTTGTCCAGGCGGCTCAGCGCGGTCAGCCGTAGCTCGAGGGCCGGCCGGTCGCGCTTGAGCACCGGATTGCCGGCCGAAACGGCGTAGAGGCCTTCGGTCGCGGTGATCAGCACGATGGCCGAGTCGTAGGCGGACTTGGCCAGGCCGCGCTCCAGGACGTAATTTCGGACGTTTTGAGTTTGTTCGATATACACCGCGAAGACGTCGGTGATGGTGTTCTTGTTCAGATCCCGGGTTTCCATGTAGCGCTTGGCGGCCGTACCGACTTCTTCGATAATACTGTGGCTGAAAGAGCCATTGAAGCTGATCAGGATGCCTTGGCGGGTAAAGTCCTCCTTGAGGGCAAGTAATCGGTTCATCGTTTCTCCTCAGGTGTCGGCGCTGCGCCTCCACCGGCGTCCGGCATGGGCAATTCGAAGGAAAATAGGCACAGGTCGTCGCGCTGGCCATGGAGGCCCTGCCAGGCGGCGCAAGCTGACTCGATGGCGGCGGCTTGTCTGGTCAGTGGCTGGCGCCAGCTGGCGGCCAAGTGGTTGAGGAAGCCGGCGGCGGACAGGCCAAAGCCGTGCTCGCCACCGGGTAGGTCGAGGATGCCGTCGCTGACCAGATGGAAGCGTTGGCCGCCACCGCAGGGCAGACGATGGACCGGGAGGTCAGCCTGGCCGCTGCGCTCGAAACCCAGGTGCAGCCGGGCGCCGTCAATCTGGCGCGGGCCGTCTCTATCGGTCAGGAAGAGCGGCAGGCCGGCGCCGGAGAATTCCAGCACCGCCTGGGGGCGGCGGTAGCGGCAGAGGGCGATATCCAGGCCGTTTTCTAGGTGGGCGGTGTCCTTGGCGGCCCGCAGGTTGTCGAGTAGCGCCAGGTGTAGGCGCTGCAGCAGGCGGCCACTGTCATCGGCGGGGCCGGTGGCGGCGATGCGGTTGAGCAGGCTGGCGGCCATCATGGTCATGAAGGCCCCGGGTACGCCGTGGCCGGTGCAATCCACGACCGCGGCGCAGAAGCCGTCGGGCAGGGGGCGAAAAAAGGCGAAGTCGCCGCCGACCGTGTCCAGCGGCCGCAGCCACAGGTGGTGCGCGCCTAAGTGCTCGGCCATGTCTCGTTCGCTGGGCAGGATGGAAGTCTGGATCAGCCGGCCGGAACGGATAGACCCCAGCAGGCGGTCGCGCGACTCGGCCAGTTCGCTGGTGCGCTCGGCTACCATCTGTTCCAGGTGGGCGGTGTAGTCGTTGATGCGGCCGGTCATGAAGCGGAAGGCGCCGGCTAGGAGTCCGGTCTCATTGCGGTTTTCCAGCGCCAGGTTTAGCCGGTAGTCGCCTTTGGCCACCTGGTTGGCGGCGGCGGTCAGCGCTCCGAGCGGCCGGAGCACCAGCTGGTCGAGCTGCACCAGTACAATGCCCAGAATCAGCGACAGCGACAGCACGGTGGCCAGGAGGAAGGGTACAAAGTCGCCGGGGCCGATCACGAGGCTGTCCTCGACCATCACCAGGTTGTACCAGCCTAGTTCCGGGATGGCGGCCAGCGCAGCGGTGACCGGCGCGCCGCCGTAGCGCAGGCGCAGTAGAACCGGCGGCATGTCCAACCCGCCGGCCGAGATCCGGGTCGATGCCAGGGCGGCCAGGGTCTCGCCCAGAACCGCCCGGTCGGCCGGCTGGTCGAATAGCTGGTAGATGTCGATCCGGTCGGCGTCGACCGCTACCCGGGCATTGTGCTCGATAATGGCCCGGTCGCGGTAGGCCAGGATCTGGCCTTCACCGTTGACGATGACGCTGGTCAGCTGTCGCTCGTCGTGCTCCACCAAGCTAGCCAGGAAGGTGCTCAGGTCCATGCCGGTACCGGCCACGCCAACCATGGTGCCGGCCTCGTCGCGCAGGGCGGTGTTTATCCAGACCCGGATTTCGTCCAGGAAAGCGTCGTAGTTGACGTTGATCCAGAAATCGGCGCTGCCGGTCAGGGTTTCGAAGAACCAGCGGTCGCCCGGGTTGGCCGGATCCAGCACCACGGCGGCCGTGATGGACTGATTACGGGTGCTGACGAAGTAACGCCGGCTGCCGGCGGCGGCGATGAAGATGGTCTGATCGCGGAACAGCCGCTGATAGCTGCCGAGTTGACTGAGGGCGGTGGCCTCGGCCGCGGCATCGGCTTCGTTTCGCAGCCAGCCGACGATGGCCTGGTCGTCCGCTAGCTTGAGGCAAAGCGCCGTTTCGCGTCCGAGCAAGGAGCGAATGCGATTCTGTTCCAGGATATTGCGCGCCGTAGCGTAGCGCTCCACGTAGTTCCTGGTCAGGTGTCTGGCCGAGGTCAGGAAGACCGTCAGGTTGACCAGGGTGGCGACGCTGTACAGGACGGCCAGCGTCAGCACGAAACTACGGCGTAGCGAGTGGGCGGCGGTGAAGGCCATCCTGCAAGTCTAGTGCAGCCTACTCGGGTTTGCAAGCGCGCCTGGCTAGCCGGACTATGGCGTCAGACCGGAAGCGGCGCGGCTCAGGCCTCCGGCGCGGCAGCCTCGTCGGGCTGGTACAGGCGGGTCAGCAAACTATCGACGTCGGGAAAGAAACGGCGCGGTCGGATCTGGCCGGCCTGACTGGCCAATTGTTCGTAGAGGCGCATCGCCGCCGCGAACAGCGCTCCAATGCGGCCGGGTAAACGCAGCGTTGGGCTGATGGCGGCGCGCGACAGCAGAAGGATGGCCTGGAAGGCCAGCGCTTTTTCCAGACCTTTAATCAAGGCATCCTGGCTGACTAGTATCGAGCCTAGTTGCCATAGTACCCGGCCAGCCGGCACCAGTAAGTGAGCCAGTACGATCCCGGCCATGACCAGGATGATATTCAGCGGCCGCATGCGTCGGCCGGCCAAAGCGGCCAGCAGCATGCCGACCAGGAAGCCGGCCGCCTTGGCCGGCAGACCCGGCAGCGTCAGTATTAAGGCCATCAGGCTCAGTCCGCCCAGGGTGGCGGGCAGCGGCGGCATCAGCCGTTGCCAGCGGTCGCGCTGCCGGCCCAGGGCCTCGTCGCGCCGCCGCCGGGTAGGCGTCGCCTCCGGCTGGGTCGGCGTCGGCCGGACTGGGCTGTCGGCCGGGCTGGCCGCCGGGCCGCTGGGGTCGGCGGCGCCGGCCATGGAAGAGGCCACGCCGGCGGTCGCCGCCGGTGCGTGCCCCGAGCCCCGCACGGTACTGCCGCGTTACCCGGCGCAACTGGCGCGTGCCAACAAAGCCGGCGTCGTGCTGGTCGGCGCACGCTTCGACGATTGCGGTCGCATCACCGAAACCCGCATTGACGAAAGCTCCGGCCATGAACTCTTCGACGCCGCGGCGCGCGAGGCCGTGGCGCGTTACGTCCTGTCGGAAAAGCAGCGCGCCAAGGCCCGCGACGGCTGGGTGCAGGCGCCGGTGAAGTTCGGCGGTTTCCGCACGGTGGAGGTGCGCGAAGTCCCGTGGCCGCGCTCGCACCGCAAGCCTCGCTACCTCGCCGACGACCAGCCCTTGCCCTTCGACACCGTCGCCGCGTTCCGCGCCGCGCGCCCCACGGAAGCCGGCCTCGTCTACCGCGAGCCCTACGGCATCGCGCGGGCCGCCACGGGCGAAGTCTTCCGAACCACGCTGGCGCCGGAAAAGGTCGACGCCAGCGTGTTCTGGCTCGAGTACATCATCCAGCCGGCGCCGCCCGCTTCGCCCATCGAACCGTCATCGCCGAACATCTACGCCGCCGTCGCCCGCTACCGCCTGGTCGAGGAAGGCGGCGAGCCCGTGGTCCGGCTCGGCATCCTGTGCGAGCGGCCCGAAGAGGAATGCCAGAAGCTGCGGAACTTCCTGTTCCAGGGCCTGCCTTTCGCCAAGGCGCGGCGGCGCTGAGGGCGGGCCGGAACCGACAGCCCCGGCGGAACCTGCACTGGCGCCGCCCGCAGCAAGCAACGAACATGCATCGAACTTCACCGGAGCAAGAAAGATGATTGGTTACGTCACCCTGGGCACCAACGACATGGCGCGCGCCTGCGCCTTCTACGACGCCCTGCTGGGCGAACTCGGCGCCAAGCGCATCATGGAAGGCGAGCGTTTCGTCGCCTGGGGCACCGGCCCGCAGTCGCCGAGCCTGGGCGTGATCAAGCCCTTCGACGGCAAGGAAGCCTGCCGCGGCAACGGCACCATGGTGGCGCTGGTGGTGAAGAACCCGGCCCAGGTGGACGCGCTGCACGCGAAGGCGCTGGCGCTGGGCGGCAGCGACGAGGGCGCGCCGGGCGAGCGCATGAAGGGTTTCTACGGCGCCTACTTCCGCGACCCCGACGGCAACAAGCTCAACTTCTTCTGCATGGGCTACTGACCCCCGGGCCATGCTCTGGGAAACCCTCAGCGCCGCGCGTGACCTGGGCCGCCTGCACGAGGTGGCCTCGGTCCTGGTGCGCTACGGGTTCGGCGACCTGGTGCGGCGCATCGGCCTGGCCGGTGCGCTCGAACGCGCCGGCAAGCTGCTGCACAAGGACCACGTGGCTGAACTGGCCACGCTGCCGCCGCCCGAGCGCGTGCGCCGCGCGCTGGAGGAAATGGGCCCGAGCTTCGTGAAGCTGGGCCAGCTGCTGGCCACCCGCGTCGACCTGTTCGCGCCCGAGTGGATCGCCGAGTTCGAGAAACTGCAGAACCAGGTGCCGGCCGTGCCCTTCGACGCCATCCGCGCCCAGGTCGAGGAAGACCTGGGCGGCGGCCTCGGCACGGTGTTCGCGGGTTTCGACCCCGAGCCCATCGCCGCGGCGTCCATCGCCCAGGTGCACCGCGCCGTGCTGCTCGACGGCAGCGAAGTGGCGGTGAAGGTGCGCCGTCCCGGCATCCGGCCGCTGGTGGACGCCGACATGCGCCTGCTGCAGCGGCTGGCGCGCATCCTCGAAAGCGAATCGCCCGACCTGGCACGCTACCAGCCGCGCGCGCTGGTGCGGCAGCTGCAGGCCTCGCTTTCGCGCGAACTCGACCTGGCCGCGGAATGCCGCCACGCCGAACGCATCGCCGCCAGCTTCGTGGACGAACCGGCGCTGCTGGTGCCGCGCGTCTACTGGCCCTGGACCAGCGAGCGCATGAACGTGCAGGAATTCATCGCCGGCGTGCCGCTGGGCGACACCGCCGCGCTGCTCGGCGCCGGCGCCGACCTGCCGCTGGTGGCGCGGCTGGGCGCGCGCATCGAGATGAAGATGCTGTTCGAGGACGGCTTCTTCCACGCCGACCCGCACCCCGGCAACGTGTTCTGGCTCACCGGCAACCGGCTGGCGCTGCTCGACTACGGCATGGTCGGGCGCCTGTCCGAAGCGCGCCGCGGCCAGGTGGTGGACCTGTTCGACGGCCTCGTGCGCCGCGACGCCGCCCAGGTGGGCGAAGTGCTGCTGGAATGGGCGGCCGACGAGCGGGTGGACGAAAGCGCGCTGTTCGAACAGGTGGAGCAGTTCATCGACCACTACCACGGCGTGCCGCTGAAGGAGCTGCACCTGGGCGTGATGCTCACCGAGATCACCGCGCTGCTGCGCGAGCACCGCGTCATGCTGCCGCCCGACCTGGCGATGATGGTGAAGGTGCTGGTGACGCTGGAAGGCGTGGGCCGACGGCTCGACCCGGAATTCGACATGGCCAGCGAAGCCGCGCCCTTCCTGCGCCGGGTGATGCTGGCGCGTTACGCACCGCGTGCCGTGGCCCGGCGCGGCCGCCGCGCCGTGGGCGACACCGTCGGCCTGCTGGCGGCGCTGCCGTCGCAGCTGCGCCAGGGCCTGCGCGCGCTGCGCCGCGGCCGCCTGAACATCAACCTCGACGTCGAGCGCCTGCAACGTTTTGGCGAGCAGGTGGACCACTCGGTGAACCGGCTGGTGGTGGGCATCGTGGTGGCCGCGCTGATCATCGGCTCGTCCATCGTGATGACGGTCGAGGGCGGCCCCACGCTGCTGGGCCTGCCGCTGTTCGGCCTGCTGGGTTTCCTGGGCGCGGTGGCCGGCAGCCTGTGGCTGCTGTGGACCATCTGGCGCAGCGGCGGCGGCCGCTAGCTTCAGCCCGCGGCGACGACGCGGATTTCGACGTCGCCCAGCCGCACCACCTGGCCGGCGCGGATCTTCGCCGTTTTTCGAAGTTCCAGTTCGCCATCCACGCTCACCTCGCCCGCGGCCACCAGGGCCTTGCCCATGCCGCCGCTGTCGCAGACGCCGGCCAGCTTGAGCAGGTCGTTGAGCGCGACGAACTCGCGGTCGAGTTCGAATTCAATGCGGTTCATGGCGTGTCCTGGGCGGGGGCGGGCGGGCG
>Ga0209416_1001003_pt1 | contig 22618 bp, 22 predicted proteins | sample RifGroF1_FD_184001 | JGI IMG/M metagenome (GOLD analysis project Ga0209416, IMG submission 184001) | Groundwater microbial communities from Rifle, Colorado, USA - Groundwater F1 (SPAdes) (version 2) | ecosystem: Environmental > Aquatic > Deep subsurface > Groundwater | place: Rifle, Colorado...
GGCGACTGCCATGTCGTACGGTCTAACCAAAATTCCTCCCAAGGTTGCGGAAAGGCCGTAATCTTTAGGTTCTGTGAGAGTTGTCAGACCCATCTGCTTTGCAAAATCAATGAAGTTTTCAAGACCATTTAACGCCAGAATTTTAACCGCAGGGATATTGTAAGAATTTCCCAATGCAAACCTGGTTTGTACCAGACCATGATAAGTCCCGTCGTAATTCACAGGACAATAGCTGGGTTGACCTGCGACTTTGAAACAGGTTGAAGTGTCAATAAAGGCTGTTGCAGGGGTAATTTTTTGATCCTTAATAGCCAAAGCATAATTCAAAGGTTTAATCGAGCTTCCCGGCTGCCTTTGGGAAAGAATAACATTAACTTTACCGTCCTCGTCTTCCGCAAAATAATCTTTTGATCCAACCATGGCGAGTATTTCTCCTGTAGAAGGCCTGGTAACTATAGTAGCCCCGTTGCCAACCTGTTGTTTTTTTAGTTTGGCTACTTCCGTGGCAACGGCTGCCTGGGCAAAATTTTGAATATCCAGATCAAGTGTTGTGTAGACCCTCAGTCCTTCCTGTTCTACTCTTTTCTCACCGTATTTGTCGGCAAGCTGTTCCTTTATCCATAAAGCAAAATGTGTAGCCTGGCTGGGGATGGTTGGGGTGTATTTTAGTGCTTCACTTTTTGCAGCATCAGCCTCCTCAATTGTGATATATTTATTTTCTACCATTTGCTTTAGAACCTCTTCCTGCCTTTTTTTGGAATATTCCGGATGTGCACCAAAAGGGGAATAGGTGGAAGGTCTTTGCGGAAGTCCTGCCAGAAGCGCAGCCTCGGCTAAATCCAGATCTTTAGCGGATTTTCCAAAATAAGTTTCGCTGGCTGCTTCAATTCCATAGGCGGTGCCGCCGTAGGGGATTGAATTGAGATACATTTCAAGGATTTTATCTTTGGAATAAATTGATTCAATGATAATCGTCAAAACCAGTTCCTGAGCTTTACGTCTGACCGTCCTCTCGTCCGTCAGAAGAGTCTTTTTTACAAGTTGTTGTGAAATTGTAGATCCCCCTTGGAGATCTTGTTTTACGAGTGTTTTGTAAACTGCCCGGATGACTCCCGTATAGGAAACGCCCTGGTGTCTGTAAAAATCTTTATCTTCAATTGCCACAGTCGCCTCCTTTAGATATTTGGGGATTTCGTTAAGATTAACCGGCGTCCTTTTTTCATCAGTATAAATTTCATATATTAATTTTCCGTTTCTGTCGAATATTTTTGTTGAAACAGGAAGTGTTTCGGAAATCAACTTAGTTGGTAGTGGTATTCCCCAGAAAAGGTAAATTCCGACTGCCGCCACAAGACCCCAGTAAGATACTGCCTTGACTCCGTGCCTGGTCGAAAACACCTTCTTTATTTTACCTATGACTAGTTTTATGTATTTTTTCATTCTCTTGGAGATTATATTACATTATATTACAGATGCCACTTCCACATAGAGCTGAAGGCATCTTTTTGTTACAATTAGAACGTGGAGACCCTAGAAGATTTGGAATTAAGATCATGGTGGGGATATCTCGGTGAAGATATCCAAAAACTTTTACTTACCTCAGAGTTTATTTATAACGCTGTGGAAAGTTGGGGGGCAGAACTTCCCGGCGGAAAAGAAAAATTCCACGATTATTCTTTCGTTCTTTTTCCTGCAGCAAAAGCCTATGAGGGGTTTTTGAAAAAAATCTTTTTGGAGATGGGTTTTATCACTGAGGAGGATTACTACGGAAAGCATTTCAGGATAGGTAAAGCGCTCAATCCTTCTCTAACCAACGAACTGGGGGAGCAGAGTGTATATGTCAAGATAATTAAACACTGTAAGGGAAGGCCTCTTGCAGATCATCTTTGGGAAACGTGGAGACTTTGCAGAAACGTGCCTTTTCATTGGTTTCCGAATGAAAAAAACGCGATTACTCTTCCTGAAGCAAGGGAGAGAATAGAGATGATAGTGAATGCTATCGATGAAGCCTACAGAGGGTGTAAGGTATAATACAATAGTATATAGAAAATGACTGCCAAAACTACTTTGGTCAAACACGTAACTGTTTTTTCAGTTTACTTGGTTTTGATTTGGGCATTTTACCGTTTTTTGTTTGATCTTCCGGACCAAGTTGAGGAACTTGTTGTAAAACCCCTTCTTTGGTTAGTTCCTATTTTTTGGTTGAATGTAAAAGAGGGCTTTCCTTTGTCGTCCTTGGGAATTACTTTTAAAAATTTGTTCCCTTCGATTTACCTTTCTTTGGGACTGGGAGCGATATTTGTATTGGAAGCAGTTTTAACCAATTTCTTTAAATACGGTCATTTGAATTTTGCGGCAAACATAGGAAATCTTCCCATACTTAGCTCCTTGGGTATTTCTTTTGCCACGGCTTTTTCCGAAGAAACTGCTTTTAGGGGTTACATTTTTGGAAGACTGTGGTTTGCCCTCAAGGACGAGTGGGCGGCAAATGTGGCCAGTAGCTTGGTTTGGACGGTTGTTCACATACCCATCGCCTTTTTCATTTGGAAGCTAAATCTGGCATCAGGGATTTTATATCTTATACTCACAGCCATCTTCGGAATCGGTTCTGCCTTTGTTTTTGGCAGAACTAAAAACGTTTTTGGTTCGGTACTTTTGCATGTCCTTTGGGAATGGCCAATAATCCTTTTTAGGTAAACGATATTGCCTATACATAAGATGAAAAAGTTTTTATTTGCTTTTGTGATTTTTGCTATCGCCTTTGTTATTCTTTTGGTGTCAATTTTTGATTCTTCAGCGATCACTTATACGTTTACCAATACTCCGCCACAGCCATTCGGTGAAACGAAAGATAGTAAAGTTGATTATGTTCTTCCCTATGCCGGGCGTGTTTTGCCCGACAGTCCTTTCTGGGGCTTGAAAGCATTGAGAGACAAAATTTGGTTTGGTGTAACAACATCTCCTTTAAGACGAGCCCAGATAGCACTGCTGTTTGCAGATAAACGACTTGTGATGGTGGAGGAACTTTTCAGAAAAGGAAAACCGGATTATGCAATGGCAACCCTTCTAAAAGGGGAGAGATACTTGCCTATTGCCATGGAGGAAGAAAAAATTGCCAGGGGCCGGGGTATAGATACAGATGAATTTTTAGTTACTCTTGCCACGGCAGCCTTAAAACATAAAGAGATATCGGGATATTTGGTGGAATTGGCTCCGGAAAACGTAAAACCTCTAATAATCAGTAACGAAACTTATGCAGACAAAGCATATGAAGATGCAAAAAATGCACTAAATTCAAGAGGACTTACTGCTCCGAAAAACCCGTTTGATGGGGATTAAATGAGTTTATTGACATATTTTTTTACGCGGCAATAAATTTATTACCGCAAAAACTTCAGGAATTATTAAAAACGCAGGCGTGGGTTACGCCTGAGGTGATACATTTTGACTAAAATCTTACTAGTTGACAGTCTACTGGTAGTGTTTGAAAATCATCACAGTCACTATTGGTAGAGTATTTGCTTTACATGCGTGAAACGCACATAAAAATATGAAATGTCCATTTTGTGGTACCGCAGAAACATGTGTTTTGGAAAGTAGAATTGTCGAAGATGGATCAATAAGAAGAAGAAGAGAATGCGGTAAGTGTGGTAAAAGGTTTACGACAATCGAGCAAGTTAAAAGAAGCTTTCTCTGGGTAATTAAAAAAGACGGAAGACGTGAGGTTTTTGACAAAGAGAAAGTAAAACGGGGAATTCTCAGAGCAATTGAAAAACGACCGGTTTCACTGGACCTGATCGACGACGTTACCGAAGAGGTGGAAAAGGAAATGCTCAGGAGTGAGAAACAGGAAATTCCCACCAGAATGATAGGGTCGGCGGTCTTGAAAAGATTGAAGAAAATAGATAAAGTGGCCTGGCTCAGATTTGCAAGTGTTTACCTGGAGTTTGAAGATTTAAGCGATTTTGAAAAATTAATAGATAAATGACATTACAAACTACTGACCGTAAAAAAATAAAGAAGGCTAAACAGAGAAAGATTGTCTATAAAAACGGGGAGACAAAAATAACCCTCAACGATTTGATAGCCCCATCATATGAAGAAATTATGTCCGAGGTTAAGAAAAAAGTGGGGGATCGACCGGCCAGAGACCCGGCACTTCCTAACGGAACTTGGACAGAACAGGCTTTAAAAGTATTGAATGAGAGGTATTTAGTTAAAGACGAAAACCTAAACCCCATAGAAACACCTGAAGAGATGATTTGGAGAGTTTCCTGGGAGTTGGCTTCAGCCGAGGCCAGATGGGGTAAAAAGCGTAAGGAAGTCGTGGAATTGGCTAAAGAGTTTTACAATCTGCTGATTTCGAGAGAATTCTTACCAAACTCTCCAACACTCATGAATGCGGGAACCGGAAACGGTCTTCAGTACTCTGCCTGTTTTGTTTTACCTGTAGAGGACTCTATGGAAGGGATTTTTGATGCTCTGAAGTATCAGGCATTAATTCATAAGACCGGAGGCGGAACAGGATTTTCCTTTACCAGACTAAGAGAAGGCGGATCGGTAGTTAAAACTTCATCAGGAATTGCTTCCGGACCGGTTTCTTTTATGAGAATTTTCGACGCTGCGACTAATGAAGTTAAACAAGGCGGAAAAAGAAGGGGAGCAAATATGGGAATACTCCGAGTCGACCATCCTGATGTTTTAGAGTTTATTCATTGTAAAGCAGAGGGTGGAATAACTAATTTCAATATCTCGGTAGCAATCACGGATAAATTTATTGAAGCTTACTATAAAGATGAGGATTATGAACTGGTCAGCCCCAGGTCTAAGGAAGTGGTCGGAACTCTTTCAGCCAGACGTGTTTTTGATGAAATAGCGGAGATGGCTTGGAAAACGGGCGACCCCGGACTTATTTTTATTGATCGGGTAAATCAGGGAGTGGCAAATCCTATTCCTGCACTTGGGCCTATTGAATCCACAAATCCCTGCGGAGAACAACCTCTTTATCCTTTTGATGTTTGTAATCTGGGAAGCATATTTTTGACATACTTTATTAAGGAAGAAAACGGTAAAAAGGAAGTCGATTGGGATAAACTTAAAAAGGTCACACACCAGGCGGTCAGATTTTTGGATAACGTTATAGAAGTTAATCCTTTTCCTCTTCCTGAGATAAGAAAAGTAGCATTCAATATAAGAAGAATTGGCCTTGGAGTGGGCGGATGGAGTGACATGCTTCTTAGTTTGGGCATTCCTTATGATTCCGAGGACGCAATGGAACTGGCAGAGAAAGTAATGAAGTTTGTACAAGACGAGGCGGTTTCAGCATCCGAAAAACTGGCAAAAGACAGAGGACCATTTTTCCTTTGGCCGGTTTCAATTTACAGAGAAGGTACTCCAAGAAGACATTCCACTGTAACTACAATTGCACCAACGGGAACGATCTCAATTATTGCCGGGTCGAGTTCCGGAATTGAGCCCATGTTTGCAATTGCATATCAACATGTGGTTAAGGATAAACACTTGGATAGGAAACTTTCCTTCGTGAACCCAAATTTTGAAGCGATAGCCAGGGAACGCGGATTTTGGTCGGAGGAGCTGATGGCTAAAGTTGCAGAGAAAGGGGTAGTAAGAGATATTCCTGAAATACCTGAAGACGTCAGAAAACTTTTTGGAACAGCCCATGAGATAGATATAGATTGGCATATTAGAACTCAGGCAGCTTTTCAGAAATATACCGAAAACGCTGTCAGTAAAACAATTAATTTGAGACATGATGCGACAGTAGATGATGTAAAAAGAGCTTATATATCCGCCTGGGAATCAAACTGCAAAGGAATCACGATTTTCAGGGACGGTAGTAAAAGTGAACAGGTTTTGAATTTGGGATTAAACAACAAAGAAGAAAAGACCAAAGAAGAAGCCCCTCCCACTCAATTGATTCTGGAACGCCCGATGAAAGTTGAGGGAGCGACTTACAGAATCGTTACACCTCTTGGAAGTGCATTTATTACAGTAAATCAGGACGGAAACGGTAACCCGTTTGAAGTTTTTATTACCATCGGAAAAGCGGGGAGTGAGGTTGCTGCTATGGCAGAAGCGTTGGGACGCATGATTTCGACAACGCTACGCTTTGGGAATCACCTTCCGCCACTCGCGCGGGCAAAAGAAATTGTCGACCAGCTACATGGAATAGGGGGAGGAAGATCCGTGGGATTTGGTCCCAATAAAATAAGATCTCTTCCCGATGCGGTCGCCAAAGCACTCTCCCTTCATTTTGGATTTACAAACCCTCACAATGATCACGAGACCCCTGAGGTTGCACAGAGTGTAGTTTTAAAGGATGAAACAAAGGTGGTTGGAGATATCTGTCCTGCTTGCGGATCCCCGGCACTTGTTTATCAGGAAGGTTGCTCCAAGTGTCATGCATGCGGACACAGTGAGTGTTGAAAACATTCACGGAAGATATAATGGAGGTGTCGTGTTGATATTTGATAGAATGATGCATGGGAGAATTTTACGAAACTTTAGTGATTTTGCTTCGGAAGTTGGATAAAGTCGAGTTCGCGATTCTCGGATCTTATAATTTATATCTTCAGGGAATCAATATTATCCCAAACGATCTAGATCTCATTACCGACGACAGGGGAATGTCTAAAATTGGCAAGATATTTAAAAGTAAAATAGTTCTCAATGAGTCTGGATACAAAGAAACAGAATTTAATATTAATAACGTTGAAGTACATGTTGTTAGTAATATAAATAATAAATTCCGCCCACCTTTTAGGAATGACATTGTTTGGCTAGAAAAAGATGATCTAAAAGTTCCCTCAATGTCCTTAGTGTCAGAACTTTCATTTTATGAAAAAATCAACAGAGGAAAGGATAAAGGCAAAATTGAGTTAATCCAGGAAAAAATATCCAAAAAATAAATGGCAATCTATACAAAAAAGGGAGATAAAGGAGAAACGGGGCTTTTTTCTTCCGATAAATCAAAAAAGAGAAGGATAAGTAAAGCTTCTTTAAAAGTTGAGGCTATCGGATCGGTGGATGAGGCAAATACTTTTCTGGGACTTTCAGCATCTTTTATGAGAAACAAGGAAATTAACCTTAAAATAATTGAAATTCAAAGACACCTATTTGAAGTTGGAGCAAGACTGGCGGGTGCAAGAATTGATTTGGATGAAAATCTGCCCAAAGAAATGGAAAAAGAGATTGATGAAATGGATAAAGAGCTACCCAAGTTAACCCACTTTATTCTTCCGGGAGGCAGCAATGGGGGAAGCCTTCTTTTTATGGCAAGAACATTTATCAGACGGGCCGAGAGGAGGGTGGTTTCCCTTTCTAAAAAAGAAAAAGTTAATGCAAATTTGATAATTTATCTAAATAGACTCTCCGATTATGTTTATACACTGGCGAGGTACTCAAACTTCAAAGAGGGGATAAAGGAAAAGGCTTGGAGAGGGTAGCTAACTGTTATACAATGGTTGATATATGCCTGCCACACCGGAGTATGACAAGGGAGAACCTCAGATAACAGAACGAAAAGAAGAGTTCATAGTGCCTGAAACTTTGCAGCAATCTACAGGAATTCAGGTTGTCCAAAAAAACTTTAAGGCACAGGTTAGGGACGATCACGGTCAACCTTTGATCCAAACTCCTCCTCCTCAGGTTATCACAGTGACACCTCCGGCGGATGACACTACCCTTACAGATTGGTCTAAAGGATCAACAGCATCGTCATTAACCTGGTTGGCTGCATTTTGGATTAGAATTATCAAAAAGGCTATGTATTTTGGTTGGAAAATCGTCGGAAAGGAGAAAGTAAATGCAACCTGATTTAGTTGTCCAAGCTGGCAATATAAACTATACGGGAATTCTTTTGGTAGCGGTTTTAGCGACGTTTGTAATTTTTTTTCTGGCCATTTTGGGGTATTCGATTTTTATTTATTTTAAAAATAGAGACCGCGAGAAAGGTTCAATTGATTCGGTACTTCTTCAAGTTGCAGTTCCCAGAAACAACGAAACAAAGATTGATGTGATGGAGCAACTTTTTGCCAGCCTCTATTCAATTAAGAAAGGCGGTTGGAAACAAAAGTATTCTGTTCAGCCCGCAATTTCTTTTGAGATTGTTGCCAGGCGTGAAGATATTCGTTTTTATGTTTGGGTTCCGAAGAAACTTCAGGATTTGGTTGAAAAACAAATAAACGGGGCATATTCGGAGGCAGAAGTGTTGGAGGTAGATGAATATAACGTTTTTGAAGAAACCGGCAAGGTTGCCTATAAAACACTACAGCTTGGGAAAAATAACTTTTATCCCATAAAAACATTTAAAGATTTGGCAACCGACCCCATGCTTGGAATTACATCGGCACTTGCAAAAATGGGTCCGGGGGATGCGGCGGTGGTTCAAATTATTATTTCTCCGGCAGAAAGCGATTGGCAAAAAGAAGGAGGAAAATTTGTAAGTGATATTAAAAAACAGGAAAGTGATGCAGAAAAAGCCAAATTTTCTACTTCCGGTAAAACGCTGGAAGCTGTTGAATCAAAAATCAGTAGACCGGGTTTTGAGACCTCGATAAGAATTATTGCCATATCAAAAGATGAAGAAACCGCCAAAGGAACGGTGACGAATATAAGCGGAGCATTTTCTCAGTTTTCTGGGGAACTTAACAGTCTCAAGAGTAGAAAAATTAACAAGAAAGCCTCGTTTATGGAGGACTTTTTGTATAGGTATCAGCCGATGTTCAATCTTTTTGGAAATCATACATCGATTCTTAATTCGGAAGAGTTGGCAACCATTTTTCATTTCCCAAATAAACAAGTAACCACACCTCATATTTACTGGCTGAATGCCAAAGCCGCTCCGGCTCCAAGCCAAATTCCTACGGAAGGTCTTTATTTGGGGGTTAGTGCCTATAGGGGAGTTAAAAGACCGGTTCATATAAGTAACGAAGACAGAATGCGCCATATTTATATAATCGGAAAAACCGGTACGGGTAAATCCGAGCTTTTGAAAGACTTGGTCCTTCAGGATATTAAAGAGGGGAAAGGCGTTTGTTTTATGGATCCGCACGGGGATGCTGTTGAGGATATTTTAAAACTCATTCCACCTGAGAGGGCGGAGGATGTTATTTATTTTAATCCAAGTGATACAGAAAGGCCTCTTGGAATGAATCTTCTTGAGGCGAGAACCGAAGACGAAAAACATTTCGCTGCCACATCCGTAATTAACCTTATGTATAAACTCTTTGATCCATATAAAACCGGAATTGTCGGTCCGCGTTTTGAACACGGAGTCAGAAACGCGATGCTTACGGTAATGGCTGAGCCGGGGAATACTTTTGTTGAGGTTATGAGAGCGATGACGGATGCAAGGTATGTTCAGAGTCTTCTTCCCAAAGTTACCGATCCTATTGTGAGAAGATATTGGACGGACCAAATTGCACAAACTTCAGATTTCCACAAATCTGAAGTATTGGATTATACGGTTTCAAAATTCGGACGCTTTGTTACCAATAAACTGATCAGAAACATCATAGGGCAATCTCAAAGCTCTTTTGATATGAGGAAAGTTATGGATGAAGGTAAGATCCTATTAATTAACCTCGCTAAAGGTCCGTTGGGAGAGGAGAACAGCAACTTCCTGGGACTTCTTTTGGTACCGAGAATTCTTATGGCAGCAATGAGTAGGGCCGATGTTCCGATGCAACAACGCCGTGATTTTTACTTTTATGTTGATGAATTTCAAAATTTTGCCACACCGGACTTTGCAGTTATCTTATCGGAAGCCAGAAAATACCGTTTAGGTCTTTGTGTAGCAAACCAGTTTATCGGCCAGGTTGAGGAAGAAGTAAAAAATGCTGTTTTCGGTAATGTGGGAACTATAGTTTCCTTTAGGGTAGGAGTAACTGATGCTAATTACCTTCAACATGAGTTCACACCTACTTTTGGGGAAGACGATCTTCTCAACGTCGAACGCTATCATTCTTACTGTAAAACAATTGTGAATAATGAACCCGTTCCGCCCTTCTCTATGGATATGAGTAAAGATATGGGCAAACAAGAAGCGGCGGAGAATGCGCGGGTAGCCGAAATAATTAAGGAAATGAGCAGACTTAAGTATGGACGTGACATGAAGCTTGTAGAAGCAGAGATCACCAGAAGATCCGGCCTTTAATAAAGATACTTGAGTTTTTGCTTCAAGTATCCTAGTATCGAGTATCAATCTTATGAATATTGGCATTATTGGTAACGGCTATGTAGGTCACGCAACAGGCGCGGGTTTTGCCTCGAACCCGGAAAACAAACTCTTTATCTACGATAAATATAAAGAAAGCCCCAATACCTTGGATGAGGTGGTTGAAAAATCCGACTTTATTTTTATTTGTGTTCCTACTCCTATTTTTTCCGATTATTCGGGAATGGATATGAGCATTGTTGAAGAGGTGGTCAGAGAAGTTGCAGAAAAAATCAAAGTTCCGGGCAAGGTTATTATTATCAAATCAACTTCGCTCCCGGGAACCACAAAAAAGATGACCGAGAAATATTCTCATGTGGATTTTGCGATGAATCCTGAATTTTTGACCCAGAAAAATGCCGACCTCGACTTTATGAAGCCTTATAGAACAGTAATAGGGAGCGAAAAGTCGGAAGTGGGGGAGAAAGTCAAAAATCTTTATGAATCTATTTTACCTGCTGATCAAAAATACATAATAACCGACGCAACGAGTGCTGAAGTAATTAAGTATATGAGTAATCTAATGCTTGCCAGTAAAATACTTTTGGCCAATGAGTTTTACGATCTATCCCAAAAAGTCGGCGCTAATTATGCCGATGTTCAAAGAGGAGTTGAGGCTGATCCGAGAATCGGAACACACATGGGAGTTCCCGGCCCTGATGGGGACAGGGGATTTGGCGGAGCTTGTTTTCCTAAAGACACTATCGGGATATTGGGACTTGCCAAAAAATTGGAGGTAGATATGTCAGCCCTTCAAGCCGTTTGGGATAAAAACCTAAAAATAAGGAAGAATCGTGATTGGGAAGACATGCCCCAAGCCTTTAAAAAAGATACCAAGTGACCAGCTTCAATGATATAATAGCCTCATCTGGGCTTGTCGTTTAATGGTAGGACACGACTCTTATAAAGTCGATGCCATGGTTCGATTCCATGCGAGCCCACAGGATTTTAATATATCTTCAGGGTTATAATTCTACGAGGACTTGTTTTTTACCGGGGTCTGTAATTTGAGCAAGCTCAAAATAGCGTTCGGTGGTAGAAAGGCGCTTGTGTCCGGAAACGTGAGAAAGTAAAACTATATCAACTCCGGCTTTGAGGTTTTCTACCATAAATGTGGTTCTTAAATCGTTAACTGAATAGCTTGGAATTTCCGCTCTTTGCATATATCTGGCGATTGACGCCCTAATATTTCTTACCGCTAAGGGTTTGCCGTTTTTGCTGATAAAGACATAAGGAGAATCAACTTTGGGACGAATTGTTAAATAGGAATTTAAAATGTCTAAAGCGGGTTTATTGAGAGGAACATTTCTTTCGGGTTGTGTGGCATAAGCCTCAATTTTAAGTGAATCTTTGGCAACGTATTCTGTTTTTAAATTAGCTACCTCAGAAATTCTGAGTCCGGTTTGAAGAATAAGTTCAATAATAGCTGCTATTCTGACATCACTTCTGACAACGTCTCTGAGAGCTCTATATTCGAGGGGGGAAAGAAACTTCGGAAGTACGCTTTCAATTTTCGGATGAGCAACTGATGCAGAGGCGTCGGTTGTAACAAAATTCTCCGAAACCATCCACCTAAAGAAAGTCTTAACCGCATTAAGTTTGCGGCTAACTGATTTTGGTGTGTATTTGTCGGCCAAAAGAGTATCGCGGAAAGAGTCAAGATCGTCGGGTCTTACCTGGTCCGGCATGACTTTTTCTCGACCAATCAAAAAATCCACCAATTGAGTTAAGTCGCTTCGGTAAGCCAAAACGGTTGCCGGAGAACGCCTCTTTTCGTTCAGTGAATCGATAAATTTCGGGAGCAGGCTTTTTATAGGTTCCTGTGCCATAATATAAAATAATTGGCAGTTTACTTAGGCAATTATGACTAAGGTACCAATAGCACCTTTCGTCCAATTGCTCTGCAATTATAGATCAAATTTATAAATAGTCAATGCATTACAGGATATAATTAAGTATGTCGGATAAGAAAACGGAGCTTCTTAAGCTCAAATTTAAAAGCCTTTTAGGATATGCCGCGTGGGTCTTGGTGGTGATACTTCTCGTTTCCACGGTCAAAAATATAAATAGAGTACTTTCCATAAGAAAACAGGTTGAGGAGGAAAAGCAGAGGGTGGAAAAGATGCAATCCGATAATGCCAAACTACAAGCCCAAATTATGGAGGCCCAAGGGTCGGAATTTATTGAAAAACAAATAAGAGACAAACTCGGACTTACAAAAACGGGGGAAGTGGTAGTGATTCTTCCCGATGAATCGATAGTCAAACGCCTGGCTCCACCGGTGACTCTTGATGATGAAACGTTACCCGATCCAAACTGGCTGAAGTGGAAAAAGTTATTTTTCTAACCTCTTAATGTCAGTGGTGGGGATTAAACCCTTGAACCTCAGCGTTATAACAGAAACCGTCAGGACTCGAACCTGTAACCTGACTTTAATGACATCATTACTTCTGTCTGTCACAAACTTGCTGTGCCGAGAGCGGGACTCAAATCGAACACATTTTATAACTTCAATTTCACAAAAAGCGAGGCTCAAACACTGGCACTACAACTTCAACTACTAAATAATCATCTAGAGGTATTGAATTTCCCAAAATAATGTAGAATACGCATATGCCTGAAGCAGAACAAGTTCCATATTATAGAAGTACGTTGGATGAAATTGATAAGATTATCAAGGATTCTAAGCCAGAAATTAGACCAGACGAAAATGGTTTGGAAAATGGAAATATCGAGGGATATACTCTCTGGATGACAAGTCAAATAAGAGCCATGAATCACGATAGCCAAGAGATTGCTTTGAAAGCGGCAAGATGGGTCGGTTATGTTTTAAGGATGGTAGAAGAAAAAGGTTATTGGGATAATGAGCGGTCAAGAGAGCTTATTCGAGGTGATATTTCCCAACAAAATCATATTTCCTTCGAGGAACACACCAAACAGGCTTAAGAATTTGCATCACTACACACTTGTGCCAGGGGAGGGACTCGGACCCTCGACCTCGGCGTTATGAATGCCGCGCTCTCACCGACTGAGCTACCCTGGCTTGGAAACTTGCCCAGACTCAGGCTATATTTTACCACGAGGCACTGTTTTTTGCCGAGAGGCAAGCTGAGCTTACCACGAGGCACTGTTTTTTGCCGAGAGGCAAGCTGAGCCTACCATTTTTGGATCCCAACCTATCGAGTTATTGCCTTGATATGCTATAATTGCGACTAGTTAGTTTACATGCGGGGTAGTGTACAGTGCACGTGAGGCTCATAATCTCACAGGTTGGGCGCAACTCCCAACCCCGCAACACAAGACAAGGCGATGAAGGAGTATGGTTGGGACTCTTGAGCCTTAAAGGGAGATTGAGAAGTAATTAAGGTGGCACCACGGTTTACTCTGGAAGAGCAATATCCGTCCTTATCATAATTGAGGACGGATTTTTTGTTTTCTGATACACTAAAAATATGAGAAAAAGAATTTTAACCGGTGACAGGCCGACAGGTAAAATGCACCTGGGGCACTATGTTGGGAGCTTGAAAAATAGAGTAAAGCTTCAGGATTCGTATGACCAATTTGTGATGATAGCCGATGTTCAGGCTCTGACCGACAATTTCGACAATCCGCAAAAGGTGAGAGACAATATAAAAGAGGTTCTTTTGGATTATTTGGCTGTGGGGATAGATCCTAAAAAGACAACCATTTTGATTCAATCGATGATTCCAGAGATAGCCGAATTGACTGTTTTTTACCTCAACCTGGTTACTCTTGAAAGGGTTCTAAGAAACCCGACGGTTAAGGATGAAATCAAACAAAAAGGATTCGGACAAAGCCTTCCGGCCGGATTTGCCATGTACCCGGTTTCTCAGGCTGCCGATATAACGGTATTTAATGCCGATCTGGTTCCGGTTGGGGAAGACCAGCTTCCTATGGTTGAGCAGACAAGGGAGATAGTCAGGAAATTTAATTCGCTTTACGGTGAAACATTTGTTGAGCCCAAGCCTCTCCTGGGGGATGTTAAAAGACTTCCCGGAATCGATGGAAATGCAAAAATGGGCAAAAGCCTGGGCAACGCCATTTATCTGTCCGATTCCGAAGATGAACTTAAAAAGAAAGTGATGAGAATGTATACGGATCCAACAAGAATCCATCCTACTGATCCAGGAAAAGTTGAAGGGAATCCGGTTTTTGTCTATCACGAAATTTTCAATCCAAATAAGACCGAAGTAGAGGATCTGAAAATGAGGTATAGGGAAGGTAAAGTGGGGGATATTGAGGTTAAAGAAAAACTTTTTGTGGCTTTGAATGCGTTTTTGACGCCAATTAGGGAGAAAAGACATGAATTTGAGGGGAAAGATGAACTTTTGAATCAAATTTTGACTGAAGGAACAGCCAAGGCGAGAGAGGTTGCCGGGGAGACAATGAAGAAAGTTAAAAGAGCGATGAAAATCGACTACATCCGATGATGAAATATTTCAAATAATATGACTAATATTTCTTTTGATGATTTTGAAAAAGTAGACATAAGAATCGGAACGGTGGTAGCTGCGGAAGTTCCGGAGTGGAGTCATTGGGTAATGAAACTCGAAGTGGATTTGGGGGATGAAATCGGAAGAAAAAACGCATTTTCGGGCATAATGAAGTTCTATAAACCGGAGGACCTTATCGGACATCAATTTCCCTTTGTTGTTAATCTTGAGCCAAAAAAGATAGGACCGGATAAAGAACTTTCAGAAGTAATGATGATAATGGCGTCCCCGGGAGATGCTTTAGCAGAAAAAGAAGCCGAAGAAGTTGCCCCAGTTCTTTTTAAGCTTCAAAAAGAAGTTCCGAACGGGACAAAAGTGCGATAAAGGTGTAATATATACGCTCAATGGATCCTACTAAATTTTTCAATCAAAACCAGTCTGGTAAAAAGACATCCAAAAAAGGTAGAAAACAAGTTCAAGTAAGACTTCGTGTTAATCTTTGGACCATTGCAGCGACAATTCTAATCATTTTCTTTGTGATCCCTGCTTTTATTGCAGCTATTCAGACCTTTGGCAGCGCCGGTAAGGAGAGTATTCCCCAGCTTATGAGCGACATCAAATCCGGTAATGTGGAGAAGGTGGAAGTTGAGGGGGCAAAACTTATCATTACCAACAAAGACAAAAGCATTAAAACTTCTACAAAAGAAGACACGGAAAATTTTTCAGATATTCTTAAAAATTACGGAGTGGACCCGTCAACTGTAAATTATGAAATCGTTGATCAGTCTGCGACCAAGGCAATTGGCAGTGTGCTCGGTGTAGTACTCCCGATTCTTCTTATGGTTGGATTTTTCTATTATGTGTTGCGTGCCCAAAATAAAGGCGCCCAGGATATTTTCTCTTTCGGAAGAAGTAAAGCAAAAGTTTTTGCCAAAGGTAAACAAAACGTTACTTTTTCGGATGTTGCAGGGGTAGACGAGGCAAAAAAGGAACTTGAGGAGCTTGTGGATTTCCTTAAAAACCCGTTAAAGTACAGGAAGATTGGTGCAAGAACACCAAAAGGTGCGCTTTTGGTCGGACCTTCAGGGGTTGGAAAAACTCTTCTAGCCAAAGCTGTCGCAGGTGAGGCCGGAGTTCCTTTCTTTTCTATGGCCGGATCGGAATTTATGGAAATGCTTGTCGGAGTAGGTGCATCACGTGCCAGAGATCTTTTTGCACAGGCAAAAGCCTCGGCTCCATCAATAATTTTTATTGATGAAATTGACGCAATCGGTAGACAACGTGGCCGCGGGATGATGGGGGGACATGATGAGAGGGAGCAAACATTAAATCAGATTTTGGTTGAGATGGATGGTTTTACCCCGAATGATAATGTCATTGTGATTGCAGCAACCAACAGAGGAGACCTTTTGGACCCCGCACTTCTCAGACCCGGAAGGTTTGACAGAAGAGTGGTTCTGGATATGCCGGACAAAGAAGGAAGACTTGCGATTCTTTATATCCACGCCAAAAACAAAAAGTTTGCCAAGGGGGTTAATTGGGGTCAAGTTGCCGACAGAACCGTAGGTTTTTCGGGAGCCGATCTTGAAAACATGTTGAATGAGGCAGCAATCGGAGCAGCAAGAAATAATGCAACCGAGATTTCAATGTCAGACATTGAGGAATCGGCTACAAAAGTAAAGCTTGGTCCCGCCAAAAAGAGACTACAAAGCGATGAAGATAAAAAGATTACAGCCTATCATGAAGCCGGACACGCCATAGTTACCCGTTTCCTAAAACACACCGATCCTGTTGAGAGAATATCTATAGTAGCCCGTGGCATGAGTTTGGGCCATACTCTGATTCCTCCTACCGGAGACAGAACCCACGAAACCAAATCCCGCCTTTTGGAACAGATAACCGCCATGCTTGGCGGTAGGGCAGCTGAAGAGGTTGTATTTAATGAAATGACCAGTGGTGCGGCAAGTGACATTGCCCAGGCCACTAAGATTGCCAAGTCAATGGTGGTTGAGTTTGGAATGAGTGACTTGGGACCAATTAACTTTGGTCCGGATATGGGAATGGGAGACTTCGGTCAAATGGAATGGTATGAAGGGGCACAAAATTCCCCGGCTTTTATGGAAAGAATTGACACAGAGACTAAGAAATTCCTGGATGCAGGATTAAAATCCGCAACCAGAATTGTGAAGGCGAATAGAAAACTTTTGGATAAGGTTAGTAAAGCTTTGATAGATAAAGAAACTCTGGACCGCGGTGACTTCGAAAAAATCGTTGGAAACAAATAAGCCATTTGGGATTCGCTTCGGATTGGTTTAAAATACACTCATGGGAAAGCTAGTTATTATTGACGGAAATGCAATTCTTCATAGGGCATTCCATGCCATGCCACCTTTAACTACGAGAAGCGGTGAACCTATTAATGCCGTATACGGGCTTGTATCGATGTTTTTAAGAGTTATTCAGGATCTTAATCCGGACTCTATTGTTATCGCCTTTGATGAAAAAGAAAAAACCTTCAGACATAAAGAATTCGAGAAATATCAGTCCCAGCGCCCGCCTACAGCGGATGAACTTTCCTCTCAATTCGGAAAGGCCAGAGATTTTTTTAAAGCGGCTCATGTTCCGATTTACTCAAAACCCGGTTTTGAAGCGGATGATGTTATTGGGACAATTGCAGAAAAAGCAAAAGATGAAGTGATAATTGTAACGGGGGACAGGGACATTTTGCAGCTTATTAATGACAAGGTAAAACTTTATATGCCGGTAGTGGGACTCAGTAATGCCAAGCTTTACGATGCAGCTGCAGCAAAAGAAAGGATGGGAGTACCCCCTGAGGAGATACCTGATCTTAAAGCATTGGTCGGAGACCCATCAGATAACTATCCGGGAGTATCAGGGATAGGTCCAAAGACTGCGGAAAAACTTTTAGCCGAGTATGGTAGTATAGATAATATTTATACTCATTTATCCGATATTGAGCCAAAAACAAGGAAAAAATTAGTATCCGGAAAAAGTGATGCAAGACTATTCCACAGGCTCGCTACAATTGTAAAAAATGTTCCCATAAAAATCGATTTTCCGCAGATGGAAGGTTGGAAAATTGACAGTCCGGAGGTTTTTGAACTCTTTGAAAACTTCGGTTTTAAAACCTTAACCGATAGAGTTAAAAAAGTCGGAAAGCAAGTTGATGAAAGTAAACAAAGTACATTATTCTAAATTATGAAAGTTGCAATTGTACATGATTATCTAAAAGAATATGGAGGAGCCGAGAGAGTAGTGGAAACACTTCTTGAAATTTGGCCTGATGCTGATATTTATACTTCGGTATTTTTACCTGAGTATGCAGGACCACACCGTAAGCGAGTTGAGAAATGGAAAGTACATACTTCATGTCTTCAAAACATACCACTCAAAGCTAAATTAATTAGCATGTTTAGGTTTGTTGCACCACTGGTTTTTAGAGGTTTTGATTTATCTGATTACGACATAGTGATTACGTCAACTGCTGGTACTTACACCAGTCCGAATTTTGTCAAAATAGGCAAGAAAACGAAGCTGATTTGTTATTGTCACACACCTCCGAGATACTTATATGGGTATCCAGTTGCTAACGATTGGACAAATTCTTGGTGGAGAAGGATACTTCTATTCTTGGGAAGAATTCCAATGTATTTGTTGAGAAAATTGGATTTTAAAGCAGCTCAATTACCAGATTATTTTATTGCAAATTCTAAAGAGGTTGCTGGGAGAATCAAAAAATTCTATAAGAGAGATTCAACAGTGATTTATCCTCCAGTTGAGATTCCGAAGGCAGAAAATTCTATCAAAAAAGAAAATTATTATTTAATTGGGGGTAGGGTGTCACGTCACAAAGGACATGACATTGCTATAAAAGCATTTACTAAATTGGGACTTCCATTAAAAGTTTTTGGGGGAACATTCGCGTCGTATGGTCTTGATCAATTTAAAAAAGATGCAGGGTCCAATATAGAATTTTTAGGTGAAGTTAGTGAGGAAGAAAAATGGGAGTTAATGAGACATGCAAAAGCTTTCATTTTCCCTTCAGAAAAAGAAGACTTTGGAATAATCCCGGTTGAAGCAATGGCAACAGGAACTCCAGTGATAGCACTTGAGCAGGGTGGCCAACTCGAGACTGTGGTTGCAGGAAAGACGGGAATATTTTTTGAAGAGAGAACACCAGAGTCTCTTATAAATGCAGTAAAGAAGTTTGAAAAAATGAAGTTTAATTCCCAAGACTGCATAACCCAAGCCAAAAAGTTTTCAAAAAGTAGATTTAAAAGAGAGATCGCTGAATATATTACCAAACATGCCTGAATTACCCGAGGTTGACCCTCCTTCGCTTTCAGCTTCGGAAGGGCGATGGACAATGAGTTTGCTATAATCACCTTATGCCAGAGTTACCAGAAGTGGAGACCATGCGGTTACAACTTAAGAAGTACCTAACAGGGCATAAAATAACTTCGGTTGAAGTTAATAACCGAAAAACTTTTCAGGGGGACGAGAAAAAGATACTGGATACGAAGATACTCGATACCAGGAGATTTGGGAAGGTGTCGGTTATTGATCTTGCAAACGGTTATTCAATTATTACTCACGTAAAACTCACGGGACAATTTATTTATAGAGGACCAAATCTGGTAAAGCCCAGAGAGCTATCCTCAAAAGTAACGGGCGGAATTCCCGGACCCCACACATTGGTTATTTTTAATTTAGACCGTGGTGGAGTTCTTTATTATAACGATGTCAGACGTTTTGGTTGGATAAAAATCGAAAAAACCGGTGAGGTGGAATCCGAACCCTTCATCAAAAAACTTGGGCCCGAGCCTTTTAAGGGTTTAACCTTAGATTTATTTAGGGAAATTCTTAGCAAAACATCAAGAAGTATAAAAGTCGTTTTGATGGATCAGGAAAAAATGGGGGGAGTGGGAAATATTTATGCTAATGATGCTCTATGGCTTTCAAAAATAAATCCAAAAACCCCTGCCAAAAATTTGAAAAACGAAGAAGCGAAAATTTTATTTGACGCTATTTTGAAAGTTTTGGAAGAAGGTCTTAAGTACGGGGGAGCAAGTGAACTTGCTTTTGTAACTCCTGACGGAACAGAAGGTAATTATCAGAACCACACTTTAGTTTACGGACATGAGGGAGAACCTTGTGATAGATGTCACAAGACAGTTATAAAAAAGGTTTTTCTCGGTGGACGTGGAACGTATTTTTGTCCTTTCTGCCAAAAAGAATGACCGTTATAATTAAGATGATGAACGAGACATTAAATGAAAATACTTATCGGGAAATAGAAGCTTATACACTTTCTCAAATGGCTAAGCTGGAAAATTCTAATCACAATGATGAGCATGTCGTCCGTGTTAAAAATAATGCTTTAAAAATATTGACACTTTTGGGGATTGAGGGGCAAGTGGATAAAAATCTTCTGAAAGCAATTTGCTTACTTCATGATTTTACTTATACGGTAAAAAAACCTGGTATGTATACATATATTTTTGAGGGACAAATTGAAAAGAGGATTGTCCAACCTGTTCTTACTAAATTTGAAATATCAGATGAAACTAAAAAAATAATTATTAGTGCCGTATCTCAACATGCACACAGCTTTCCTTTCAGAAAATTAAACAAAAGGCATAATATTTATGCGAAAGTTTTACAGGACGCCGACACTCTGGATTTTTTTGATTGTTTGAGAATAAAAAACTATATGGAAAGAAATAACAGGAGCATTATCGGGAAAATTAAAAATAAAATCGGGGGGAGAATGATAGTGTATGGTTTGCAGAATCTGGGGAGTTTTCTAAACTATCCGGTTCTTGCCAAATCTTTTTTTGCGGATTCATCGATGAAGTGTATTAGCTAGTTTTTGAATGTATAAGAAATTAATAAATAAGAGGGGTAGCGAATTTCACTATTACGAATACGGTATCGGAAATACCAGAACACTTCTTTTTCTACCGGGCTATGCCGATAGCGGCCTGATGTACCAAAAGCTGGGAAGAAGTTTAGCCAAAGAATACAGAGTAATTGCGCTGGATTTTCCGATAATTCATAAGTCAGACAAAATCTACGACCTTACCGGGCTTACTAATTTTGTTGCCGAATTTGTTGATGAGCTTGCGATCAGGGACTTTACCATTGCGGGATTTTCCTCTTGCGGGCTTGTTGCCATTAGTTATGCATATAACCATCAAGACAAAATAAGGGAGCTTATACTTCTAAACTCCGTACCAAGATTTATTCTTTCAAAGGCTAATCGTAGGTTTTATAGAATGCTTAAGCCATTTCTACTTTTAAGACCCATACTTTTTATTCACTCGAGACTTAATACGAGTAAATTTATTAGAAAATTTATAAAGTTGCCTCCAATATCATCATTCACGGCGGAAAGGATGAGAAATTATTATTATTCTGTTATGGGTACGGCTGTAAATTTGGTAGGGGAATCAGTTTTTGCCAGATTTAAAAAGATTAAAGCACCCAAGAAAATAATATTCTTTAAAGACGACACAATTCTTCCCTGGGAACGTTACCAACGCTTCGTAGAGAAACTTGATTGTGAGGTCATAGTATTTTCGGAGGGGCTTCATGCCGATAAAAAGATCTATTGGGAGAAATTGAAAACTTTGTGGTTAAAAGCTCCGGAAATTGAATACCAGAATGTGAATATTGAAAAAAGTAAATAAATTGTATTTAATTCAAGGGCACTCCCAAAAATACCGCTATGATTAAAACAATTAAGCTCCAAGGTTTCAGGAATTTCAGTAAAGTGGTTTTTGAATTTACACCCGGGATAAGCGTAATACTTGGCCCCAACGCATCCGGTAAAACCAATGTTCTTGAAAGCCTGCACATTCTTTCTACGGGTAAAAGTTTTAAGGCAAAACTTGAAGAAGAGGTAATTCAGTATGACGCGGACATAGGTAGAGTAGAAGGTGTTGTTGTCGGAGAAGAGGAAACATCTACCACCCTGGAGGCAGTTATAACCAGGGGTAAAATCAATATAGGTGCGGCACGACCCGAGATAGTACCCCGTAAAAAACTCCTCGTAAACGGAGTACCAAGACGGATGATTGATTTTTCGGGTAACTTTAGAACTGTGCTTTTCGGGCCATGGGACCTGGATTTGGTTACAGAATCCCCCTCAATCAGGAGAAAATTTTTGGATACGGTTTTGGGACAAGTGGATAGGGAATATCGAAGATCAGCCCTTTCTTACGAAAAAGGCCTTAGACAAAGAAACCGTGTACTTTGGGATATGAGAGAGGGAAACATCGGACCGGATAGGCTTCTTTTTTGGAACCAACTTCTTATTAAAAACGGCAATTATATCACGGATAAAAGAGAGGAATTCATAAATTTTATTAACGGACTGGAGTTTGAAATCAATGGTCTAAAACTGAACATCTCCTACGACAAGAGTGTTATTTCCGAGTCGCGTCTTGAGCAGTATAGCGAGGAGGAAGTTGGTGCCGCAACGACTTTGGTTGGTCCTCACAGGGACGACTTTATTTTTAACAAAGGAGAAAGAAGTCTATCGAGCTACGGATCCAGAGGCGAGCAGAGAATGGGAGTTCTGTGGCTGAAAGTGGCGGAACTTTCTTATATTGAAGAAAAAACCGGAGAGCGGCCGACACTGCTTTTGGATGATATATTTTCGGAACTCGATGAAGAACATAAAAAAATTGTCATGGAGATATCCCTAAAGCAACAAACAATCATTACCTCGGTCGACGACGATTTTACAAAGGATTTGAAAAAAGTAAACAAAATCAAATTTTTAGGTTAAAATGTAGTTATGGATAGCACAACCGAAAGGACCGGAGATAAAGCCAGAGACGAACAAGTGGAGCTGAGGTATTTTGAGGAGCGCTTGGCCAAATCCCCACAAGAGGTAAGA
>Ga0209416_1001006_pt1 | contig 22565 bp, 37 predicted proteins | sample RifGroF1_FD_184001 | JGI IMG/M metagenome (GOLD analysis project Ga0209416, IMG submission 184001) | Groundwater microbial communities from Rifle, Colorado, USA - Groundwater F1 (SPAdes) (version 2) | ecosystem: Environmental > Aquatic > Deep subsurface > Groundwater | place: Rifle, Colorado...
CATACGAGCTAAAAAATATGCTGGTGACTATGCAAAATTCTATAGTTTTAAATTACCGAGATAGCACAGCGCACCGAATGGTGCGAATGGACTTCACGGCCAGCACTTTGACGGCAGGAACGACAATGCTGACTGCAAAACAAAATCTGGGTGGTAGGGTTTGGGTGAGGCGTGTAGATTTATTTACGGAAACACTGGCAAGCGGAGCGCTCCTGACTTGTTTGATAAGACAACTACCAAGCGGATCGTTCTCAACAGTTGGCACGCTTGATTATTCAGCAGACGGAGCTATCTCTTATAAAAGATTAGATTGCAATATTTTATTATCAGATTTGCAATTAGCAATAAACTTTGGAGGCTCGGCGCTAGTCGGGCTAAAGAAAGCATTAGTATATGTCGAATCAGAATAAAATCCCACAACCAAAAACAACATCGGAAGATAGCACAATATGGTTGCATATGCTAAAGGGGTACGTCAAAACCATAACGAGCGCCCCAACATATACGCCGAAGAATTTTGAGCAGGCAATTAAATTATACATGGACAGCCTGACAACTCCGACCGTGAAACGATTATACATTTACAGTTTTGAGGCAGGCATTTGGTCTTATATATCATTAACATAAAAAAATATGACATTCCTAGAATTCCAAACAAATATATACGATGACCTCGGAGTAACAAGCTCGGATAGTTTTTATTCTTTGGCATACATCAAACGGCGCATAAACGCCAACATGAAAAGAGTAGCAGGATACTTCAACTGGCCACAAACCGAAGATGCAGTAAACCGTGACAGCGAGGCAAACCAAGAATGGTATAATTATCCAGAGAATATGAAGCAGGATACGATCCGCAAATTGATGTTCAATGGTGAGTATTATAAAAAAACAGCATACCCTGATTATTTGCAATATCAGGAAGACATGGGTGCAAACGCAACCGATAAAATATTTACAGACTTTCAAAATAAATATTTTATAAACCCGAAACCAACCGCTGACATAGTGGCTGGCATTTCGCTATGGGGGCAAGTAATCCCGAGCGACCTGACGACAGACACTGGTGTAACGCCATTTTACAATGACCCAGATATTGAGGAAGTTATCTACCAGCTGTCATTGGCAGACTGCTATAAAAAAGCCAGAGGAACGATGTTCGAACGAGGAGCGACAATGGAAAAAGAAGCATTGCAGAAATTGGAAATAATCAAAAAGAAAGTCATGCTTCGCCAAGCTAGTTATAAAAATAAAAATAATAACATGTTCGAGCATACCGAACTGATAAGAAAAGGCGGTCGGTATAAACGAGGCACGTTCGAAACCTGTAATTAATAATAATATGGCAACTCAAACATTTTATCGTCAGGGCGTAGATATTTACAACGCCTCGAATAATCAAAAAATAGGGGCTACGGACTGGGCAAAGAATTGGACAGGGCGAGCCACGGAAGTGAAAGCGCCAACGGTGCCAACTGGTGGCAGTTTTCAGTTGAATCCGAACTATAATCCGAACGACCAGAACGTAAACCGCTACATCCCAGCCGAACAGTCCGCAAATTCTACTCCCATTGCGATAGGACTGCCCCAGAATAAACAAAGTGGGGGTGTTTCGATAGTTGACCCATTCGCAGGCAAGAACCCCACAGTGAGCGTTATAGAGCCAAATTTTGGCAACGGTAAAGTTGACATAATTGGAAATAATCAGCCTAATCAGAACAAAATAGCACCAACACCGACCCCGACACCGCAAAACACGGCTCCCGAGGCACAGCAAAAGCAATTCTACCGCATAGGGCAGACTATTTTTGATGCAAGCACCGATAAGGCTATAACCCCCGATGACTGGGCAAAAAACTGGACTGGCAGGGCTTCTGAGATACAAAAAGGCTATCAGGCCATACCAGACCCGAGTAAAATCAACCAATTTACCAGATATCAGAAAATTGGCAACACCATGTACGGCATACCAGTAAACGGAGGCGCTGGTGCAGGTGATATGAGCGGAGCTGATCAGGGCGTTCCAAGCGCAGGTATTCCATTCGATACACAAGACCAAGGCATTCGGGATATTCTGACATACGCAGGGCAAGCAGATCTGTCGCCTGAGCAAACACTAAGTCTTTTAAATGCTTATAACCAAGTGTCATCTGACGAGAGAAGCAAAATTGAGAATGACCTTGGCATTCCTGACGTAGTTAACAGTCTATACACAAAGCCGAGCAAGACCAGCGAACAAATATACCAAGAAGCATACAACTCCTCGGAATTGCCGAACCTGAAAAATCAGATTGCGGAAATTGACAAGAAAATTGCCGAGAAAAAAGAGCAGATAACGGCAGGCACGGCCGAATTGCAAAACAACCCATGGTTGAGCCAAGCTTCAAGGGGTGGCAGAATAAGAAATTTGAATGAAACAGCACAGAGCGAACTGAATAACCTCCTAGACGAGCGCCAAGGTTATCTTGACACCTATAACGGCGGAGTGGATGAAATCGAAAAAGTGATGACAAGATATGCCAGCCAGCTGGAAGAAGACCAGACCCTAAACGCCAGCAAATTGAATTATTTATTGAATCAAGCCGAAAAACAGGTGACGGCATTGACTCAGTCTAAACAGGCTGAGAATTTGCGGTACGTTCCTGACTATTTAAAAGCCAAGGCAGACAAAAACCTTGATAAATTATCATACGAGGCGACTAAGCAACAGCTTGAACTTCAAAAGCTGGGGCTTGATATTGATAAAGCTAAAAGAGAAACTGGCGACCTACCGACATCCGTAGCAGGCCGAGTAGATAAGATTGCCAACCAGTTTGATGGTGAGCAAACCGTGAAGAATTATGCCCAATTAGTCGAGAGCGTAAACATGATCAGCCAGATACCAGACGATACCAAAAACCCAGCTGATAACCAAGCCTTGATTTATGCATTCGCCAAGGCAATGGATCCAACCAGCGTAGTCCGAGAGGGCGAGTATGCCACGGTGCAAAAATATGCGCAGAGCTGGATTGAGAGCTTCGGATTTAACGCTATGAGGGTAGTAAATAACCAGCAATTCTTATCACAGCAAGCCGTTCAGAACATAAAGGCCACGATTGCCAAAAAGTTTACTGGCACGGAATCATCATACAAAAACCTGACCAACGAATATGGCCGAAGAATTGACCGCATAACTGGAAAGGCTGATGGAACCGATTATATCAGTAATTATTCTGGTGGATTAATGCAGGAAGATAGTCGGCCAACGCTCGATATCGGTCAAGAAGCAGGGTTCTCGGATGAGGAAATCCAAGAAGCAATAAAACAGCAAGGTGAATCAGCGGTCAGACAATGGCTACTGAGTAAAAAAAAAATGAGTAGCGCCTCCACGACAGGAATGAGAACCGATCGTCACAACAACCCGACAGCATTCACGACCGACATAGCAAAACAGGCAGGGTTGAAAGAGGGTGTGGATTATGAAGTAGGCGACCCATTTCCGAATAACCCGAACCTGAAAACTGCAACTATTCTCGGTGACCCGATCGCAACCACGATAAAAGTGATTGACAAAATCGGCTTCCAGACAGCGAGCGGAAAACAAAGATGGTCGTACATCAACATGCCAAAGAGCCAATGGGATGGAATGACCTACCAGCAAAAGAAAAACACCATCGCAAAAATGTATACCAATGAGGGCGGTTCTCAATTAAAACAATATTTTGCATAACAAAAATATGGCCAATAGATTATTACAAGAAATGCAGGCTACGCCTGCGCCAAAAGGTTCTACACAGAACAGATTACTCCAAGAAATGGGCGATTTTCAAGCTAGCCCGACCCAAAACAGCGAATGGGCAAGCAAATACGCAAACCTAAACCCGACATGGTCGGGAGCTGAAAAAGAGGGCGGATTTTATAATAATGCCGAGCAATTTGGGCAAGGTATTGTTAAAGGCGGAATATCAACGCTCAGAGGAGCCAGCACGCTTGGTGAAAATATAATTAAAGGCATAGGCAGAATAGTTACCCCAAAAAGCTGGGAGGAAAAGCTTGGCTTTGCGAAGACCGAAAAATCTTCCGCCGACCAACTGGTAAACGCCGTAGAGCGAAAGCTTGGAATGGCCGAGGGCAACCTGACAAAACCAGATGACAACCCGTGGGAAAAGGCAGGCTTCATGACTGAGCAGATATTGGAATTTTTTGCGCCAAGCGCCAAGATAGCAAAGTTGGAAAAAGGCGCAAACCTTTTGACCCGAACGGCGATTGAGGCAACGGCGATAGGTGGCCAGACCGCAATACAAAAAGGAGCGTTTGATGATGACGCTAAGACAGGTGCCTTGATAGGTGCCGCTTTTCCGCTTGCTGGTGCCGCTTTTTCTGCATTGGCAAAACCGATAAAGAGTGCGATGGGAAAAAGTGTTACCAAGTCGAGCGAGGAGGGATTATTTAAAATTATTAAACCATACAAATCCGACATCGATAACGGCTTTGATGTTAAAAATATATTTAAGCATGACGTGAGCGGAAACCTCGGGCAGATTTTGGCAAAGACGGAAAACAAATTGAATGGCTTGTACGCTCAACTGAAAACAGGATTGAAAAACTCAAACGTCGAAACCGATCTGGCCAAGGTACTGAAAGAAACCGAAAAAAGATTATTCAATAAAAGCCTTGGAGCCAAAACAGTAGACGGCATACGCACGGAAGCGCAAGCTAAGCTCGGGCAAGGGATAAACGATGAGGTGTTTAAAAACTTTGCAGACGCTGGTGGCATAAAAAGAATATTTAAAAACTTAGTGGATGATGTGGCAGACGTAACCGAGGGAAGCTATAAAGCAGGGTTGTACGAATCGAACCTGATCAAGCAGGGCGCTGGCACGAAAGGCGCATGGCACTGGCTTACTTCGCCAGATGCAAAACCGATCGAAACAGTTTATAACACTTTTTACGATGTGCTTAAAAAAGAGATTGAAACAGTCGGAAAACAATCAGGCGTGAAAAATATCGGGGAACTGAATAAAGCCATGAGCGAGCTGATACCGATTAAGAGCGCAGTCATCCGCAGAATGCCAGTTGCAGACCGAAACAACGCATTAAGCCTTACTGATTCGATACTTGGACTAGGCGCAGTATTTAACCCGAAAGCCTTGGCGCTTCTCGGGATTTCAAAGTTATCAAAGAGCGGTCGCTTTATGTCATTTTTACATCGGGCAGGCGAAAACTTACAAAAACCAGCGCAAAGGGGGGCAATCGGCGAGCGCATATTCGGTGGGAATATTGATGATTTAAAAAATATGCCAGCTGGGTTAAGCATAAAAGACGTGTCCGTGAAAGCGCAAAACGTGAAAAAATTTGTAACCGAAAAGAACCCGAGCAAAGCGGTCGAAGCTATGGCCGACAAAGAACTTGAAGCGCTTGGGATGAAACTTGAATATAATGATATGTTTGACGGATATGATATTTTATGGGAAAAAGCGCCGACCGACATTAAAGAAGCCCAAGACAGACTGGCAGGAATTCTCGATGAATTTGAAATCCCTTACAAAACAAACCAAGACGGAACAATAAAAATGTATCACGGCACAGATAGCAAGAGCGCAAAAAGCATTGCCGATGATGGCTTCGAGTCAGGCACTTTTTTGTCTAGCGTGATCGATGAAGAAGTCGGAGGAGTAAATGGCGCTTCGTATTATGGTGATACGATTGTGTCGGCAAATGTTGACCCGAGAACATTAGCATTCCGAACTAACGGCGAATTTTATATTGATAAAGACGGCGGAGTAAAAAATATAATTATAGAGGGCAAAAAGGCGCTGAGAAAAACCGACCCCAAAATTCTCGAACTCGAAGACACCGTAAATCGCCTGACCGATGATTTTAACAAGACAACAAACCAGACGGCCAGAAAACAAAAAGAGAAAGCCATCCAAGAAGCAAAAAAAGAAATAAATAAACTAAAGCTTCGGATTGAGGCTCAAAATAAATTAAAATAAAAAGATATGACCCAATACCTTGATATTATACTGCAGGTGACAACACTCGGCGGAGTGGCGTTCGCAGTATATAAAACATTTCGCGACCCAGACATAGACGCAACAAAAGAAATAGCGATATTAAAAGCGACATGTTTCTTGAAGCACCAAAACATAGACGAGAACATTGTATTGATAAAAAACAATCACCTGAGGCACATCGAGGAAGACATCGCTTTTTTAAAAAATGAACAGACAAAAATAATCACAATATTGGAAGAAAGACTTCCGAAAAAATAATTGTTTTTTAAAAAGGAGGCCGTAATGAACGACAGACGCATAATATCTAAGTGGCATAAAGAAATTTTTATACATTGTATAAAAAGAAAAAAAACAAACAGACCGATAACGGAAAGGAGAAAAAAAATGGATCACGAAACTTGCCCAAAATGCGAAAAAGAGATTTATGGCAGAGAGGGAAAATTCAAATGCTACCTGTGCGGTGATTTCAAAAAGAATTACAATACAGGAAAACTGGAGCTTGTTCTTTACAACGAAACCACCAAGGAGGAAAAATGATTTGCGTTTATCAGCTATTTCCAGTGAAAGACCCTTATAAAAAAGAGGGCAAAGGCGACTGCTTCAACTGCACTCCTGACGAACGGAACGCAGATTGTGAACAATACATTGGCGCTTCGGAAGTTTATGTGGAGGTGAAACGATGTCCAGAAAAGAACGGAAGCGAGCAAGGAAGCGGAAAGGTAATCCTGAAAAAATATTAGATTGGATAACCAATGCCGAGATAAGAAAAATATCAGACGCATTAACACTGAAAGCGATTGCGCACGCAAAAACCTTACCGCTCCATGACAGATTTTTTTGCAAGAAATGCAATGCTCTTTATTGCCTAAACAATGACGGCAATGTGCGCTACTGCAAAGAGTGTCGGTTTAACATCAAGCCGAAAGAAAAAACAAAAGGTTGCACTTGGGTCGGTTGCATTAAAAAAGTGCAAGACATAAGAAATTGTGAAAACCATTAAAGGAGGTTATTATGAACACAAGCTTAACGAACGGCGCTAAGTTTTATAGATGTCCGCATTGCACAAATTTGGTAAGTGAAAATTTTGTTGGAGAAAACAACAAAATAAAATGCAACGGAATAATATTGCACAAGCTGGCATACAAGTTTTGTGGGATGACGTTCAGCGCAGAGCCTTACAACCTTTTTATTTGGAATACAGAAAATGAGCGTTTTAAAAAAGAAATCTCAGCAAAACATTGGTGGTAAAACCTCTTAAACTGGGCAATACTAAATTGCCCATAAAAAATATAAATAATTAACATAAAATTATGATCAAACTGCGTTTACCGCTTAAAGACATTTTTATTACACAGCCATTCGGCGTGAATTATTTAGATTTTTATCAACAGATGGGATTGCCGTATCACCCTGGGGTAGACTTTAAGGCTAGAAATGGCTGTGCGCTGTACGCTTCAAATGGCGGTAAAGTTACGAGAAGCGGATTATTCAGTGACGGAGGTATTGGAATAGAAATAGAACACCAGAGCGGACACTCGACATTTTATTATCATTTAAAAGAAAGCCTTGTGTCAATCGGCGAGGGCATAGTCGCTGGTGACCAGATCGGAATATGTGACAACACAGGAAAATATACAACAGGCGACCATCTACACTTCGAGCTTCGGGTAAACGGCGAGAAAATAAACCCAGCGCCGTATTTTAATCACAACTACCTAGGCGATGAGATAAACCCGAAAGACTGGGATAAGTCAAGGTGCTACCATCGATACTACCGTGGCAGGCCGAAAGGCGGATATCAGAACGAAGTCAGAATACTCGGGATACTGACGGCCAAAGGAATATGGCCGACAGCTGAAAAGATAAATGCCTTAGTGTACGGCGGTTGGGATTTGGAGGCCGTGATAAACCCAGCCATGTACGGAATATGGAGCCAGCTAAAAAAAGACGAGTACGTGGAGAAAGGATTGAGGCCATTCAATTAAAAAAATGTTTAAAAAGATAATTAAAATAATTTTTATTTACGCACCACTGACGTGGTTTTATTACATACTCACGATCACGTGGTACGATTTATATCACAAAAATATATGGAAATTATTCTCGGCGTTTTTGTCTCTCTTTTAGTAGAGGGCATTAAAAAGAAATTCGGGGCTAAGGGATGGGCAAGCAGGGCAATCCTGCTCGGAGTAGCGCTTGTGAGCGCAACCATCTATTGGGCTTTAGCAACCACAGGCTATTGGGAAATTATTCTCAAGGTGCTCGTTATCGCAGGCGCATTCTACGCTTTCATAATCAGAGCGTTCGAACAGGAATAAACAAACCAAAAACCTTGCTCAATTAAAGACACTTCGGTGTCTTTTTTGATATGGATAAATAATTGATAAGTGCTATAATAACATTATGCAAAAAATTATAAAAAATTTTAAAAAACGATATTCCATAGACGAAGACGGATACGTCATTGATTTGGTAACTGATAAAAACATAAAACACCAATATGCTGTTAGCGGATATAATAGGGTTCGTTTATGGAAAGACGGAAAAAGAAAAGAATATCTAGTCCACAGACTAGTGGCATTAACATTTTTAAGAAAGAAAAAAAACAGGACAATAGTTAACCACAAGGACTGCGACAAAAAAAATAATAATGTAAATAATTTAGAATTTTGTACATATAGCGAAAATGCAATACACGCTTATAATTATTATTTTGTGCTTAAATTAGAAGAAAATAACAAAATAAATAAAAACACTTGACAAATGTTATAACAACTGATATGATAACAATAAGCATGGGGAAACATGCAAGCCGAAAGGGTGATGGTTGCCGATAAATAAGCGCTCGATACGAGCAGGCTATAAAACCCATCACCCAGACGGCAATATAAAAATATGAAAAAAAGAAATGATTACAGAGGTTTTTTAAAAGGGCTAAGTGATGAAAAACTGCTGACAACAATAAAGAGGTGGGATGAAATGCTTTTTGCAGGATATAGAGATGACTTCCGATATACAAGCACGCCACTTTTAACAAAGCTCAACTATGCTGAAAGCATTGCGAGGCAGAGAAAATTATTAAAATAAAAATATATGGACTTGGCAATAGCGATGGACATCGCAAAAAGAAAAATGAAACAATACAGTCTCGATGACTGGCAACTCGGGATAAACGAAAGAGCCAGCTCACTCGGGATATGCAAATACAAAATTAAAACCATAGAGCTGTCAAGAAAATTTATAGCGCTAAACGAAGAACACGTAATCACAAACACCATACTTCACGAAATAGCGCATGCGCTAGAATGGATCAGGCACGGAACCCGAGGACACCAGTACCGCTGGAAAACAATCGCAAAAGAAGTCGGGTGCAGGCCAGAAAGCAGAACTAAGAACTGCATACAGCCAGAAAAAAAATATATTACGATTTGCAGAATACATGGCGAAATCGGAAAATCAAACTTAAAGAATAACAGCGCCTGCAGGCTATGCTGTAATTTGTATAACAAAGGCGAGTACTCCGAAAAATATGAATTAACATATAAACGAAATGAAAAACTTAATTAAAAGAGCAATCTTAATCCTACTGGCCTTCGGCGCAATCGCATACGCATTCAGCATAGGGATGGAGCGCCAACAAAAAAAAGACTGCCTGACATGGAAAAGCTGGGCAGAACAATCAAATTTATTTAAACCGAGCGAGGACATGCTCGCAACCTGCCAAGCGGTAGGTATAAAGATAAAATAATATGCAAGAAGAAAAACTATGTCCGAAATGCGGACAAGGAACGCTAGAATTTATGACAGACAAAGAATTAGCCAAAGCAGGCTTTTGGGAAAAATATTTAAAAGACGGCATAAGAATAATGGGTTGCGACAACTGCCAATACAGTTGCGAACACAGCGAAGAATAATATGAACAAAGAAAAATTAATCGAAGAAATCTACAAGCTCGAACAATACGAACTTGTGACCACAGGCGAGCCTGGGCTGGCATTATCCGATGTGCTGGATTTGATAGAAAAAAATATTTAATTAAATAATGCAAAAAATTATGCAAGATGAAAAAGATTTGAAGCTCGCACAAATCACCAAAGATGTGAGCAACATTGTGAAAGTAGGGCAAGCAATCACAATCAAGACAGCCGAACACATGACCGAGGCAACGGACTTCCTCGGACAGATAAAGGCCAGACAGAAACGGATCGAGGAGTTGAGGCTGTCATTTACAAAGCCGATGAACGAAGCACTCCGAAACATCAACAATGAATTTAAGAAAGCGAGCGAACCACTCGAAAGAATCGAAAGGGCGGTAAAAATGGAAATGACGAAGTACCACAATTCCGAAGCTGAGAAAATCCGCAAGGCGCAAGAAAAGGAAGCTGAAAAACAGCGCAAAGAATTTGAGAAAGAGCAGGAACGCAAACGCAAGGAAATAGAGAAAAGCAACCTAACCAAAAAAGCGCAGAAAGAGGCCATCAAAGAAGTGAAGCAGGAAGAATTTGTCGCCAAGCCGACAATAGTGCAAGAGAAGACAGTAAAGAGCGAGAGCGGATCGGCGGTGACTTTCAAGAGTGTATGGAAATTCAAGGTGCTAGACATCAAACAGGTGCCAGCAGACTTCCTTAAGGTCGATGAGGTAGCAGTAAACAAAGCCATCCGAATGGGTGTGCGAGGAATTAACGGCCTAGAGCTTTTTGAAGAAAAAGAAGTATCGGCCAGAGCATAGATGAAAGAATTCAAAAACTGTCAGTACTGCGGTAACGTTTTCTGGCCACACGCAAACTGCACGCCGAAGCAATGGCAAGAGCAAATCTACTGCAGGTCAATCTGCCACGCTAACGCCGAAGCGAAACCGCCTATAGAATTTGGATATCATTGCAACAAAAAATATGGAAATTAAATTTTTACAAATATTACTCATGGACAACGGCGAAATACTTTGTGATGGAGTGACGATAGGATGGGAAAAGAAACTTGGAAAATATCTCAGAACCAACAAAGAGATAGTCGACCGAGAAAACGCTAAAAAACCATTATAATAAAACTGGTGAGCCATAGTGAAAATAGTGGCCTAACAGACATTTGATATCAATGACGGCCAGTAACAAAAAAATGAAAAAAGAAACAAAAACAAAAATTGCGAAAACACTTAAAATCACGATTTTGTACGGCTCATTCTGCATTCTGGCAGGAGGAATGCTGGACTATGCCATTTTAAAGGCAATTTACGCAGTGCAACTGCCCCAAAATGCCCCAAAATGCGAAATGAGGTACATTGAGCCACAAACGGCGACAACCACGCTAGAAACCGCCATAGCGCCAAAAAAACAAGGCACAGGGAAGATAGTCGAGGTAACGGCATACAACTCCGTAGAGGCGCAAACTGACGGAAATCCTTGTGTCGGGGCAGACGGCACAAATTTGTGCGAAAGATATGAAAAAGGCGAATGCTTGGTGGCAACAAACGGATATAAAATGGGTAGCAAACTGAATATCGATAAATTTGGTGAATGCACAGTCGCTGATCGGATGAACAGTCGATACAAAAATAGGATAGACATTTTTATGAATAAAGAAATAACACGAGCCATCAACTTCGGCGTACAACGCCTGATGGTGGCCGAAATAGAATAATATGTACGAGCTAGAAGTTTTAGAACGAGTAGAAACCATTGTAAAATGGATACTCGCCATCACAATTTTAATCGCCGTGGTGGTAATTGTAAAATAAATGGTAAATTTAAAAGACAAAGTCAAAGAGTGCCTTGCGAAAGACAAGCAGTCACGCAACAGCGACATCAGACTGACGCAAATGGTTTGGTGGAATTATCACAACTCAAAAATAGTAACACTTCCAGATGGGGAACGAGCGATAAGGATAAAGGATTTATTCGACCTGCCTAGAGAAGACCACATCTCCCGAGTCCGCCGATCCATTCAAGAGCATGCGGTCAAAAAAGTGCTGAGCGGATATCCTGATTTTGGGATATACCTGCCGACAGACATCAATGTAGCTAAACAACGTAAAATGAACGAGATAAACTGGAGGGAATATCTTGGGCTGAACTAAAACCATGAATGTACCAAATCAATGCCGAGTCCGAAGTGGAAGACTGGCAAGCGATGAAAGTTTTGGAAACAACGGAGTGTTTTATATCCCGATCGGGATTAGTGGAAAATATTATACGGTGGTAGCGAGCGATGGCATGGGCTGGGAGCATGTAAGCGTGTCTTTGCCGAGCAGAGCGCTGACGTGGGAAGAAATGTGCAAAATCAAATAAATCTTCTGGGGTGACGAAGAAACGGTCATTCAGATACACCCGAAAAAAAGCGAATACGTAAACAACCATGAATACTGCTTCCATTTATGGAAGCCCAAAAACAAAGAGATAGAATTACCGCCAGCGATATTGGTGGGCGTAAAATAAAAAAATGGACTGTCCGAGATGTTATCGAGTAAAAATGATATTAACAAACGAGCCAATACCGAAAAAGAACAACGGCCAGTTTTATTATGCCCAAAGCCATAAATGCCCAAAGCGTAAAAAGAAAATCTTTATACAAGGATCGGTAACAAAGATAATACCGCAACAAACATTATTTTAATTTGACAAATGTTATAACAAATGATAAGATAATAAAAGATGTGACTATAATTGTGCAAAACTAAACATATGAATATTAGAGAAATAGAAAACGAAAAAGAATACAGTTTATATGGCCTTTTAAAGCTTAATGCTTTTCCATGGATAAGATCGTATAACTCATATTTAAAACTTGTGCTGATAGAGAGGGAAGCGCTTTGTGTAAAAATATTCGGTGAGGGTAACGGAACTACTTACAGGATAAAAGGTGAAAATTTAATTAAATTTTTAAATGAAAAAAAGTATGAAAAAAGAAAAGCAAAAAGGCGTAAAGCCAACAGTGAAAAGCCTGACAAAACAAGTCAAGGCGCTGGCGAAGAAATCGGAGCCAAAAAAGGACTCAAAACTGATGTGGGCAGGGGGCTCAAAATTACTCGAAAAATCAGAAAGTAAGGAAGTCCAAAAGCAAAAAAACGCCATCCTCGTAATGTCTAACGTGCTGGGCGTTTCGCCATTCGGCGTGAACATCCTCGGCGGAGTAGCCTACATAAACAAGCTAGGTAGAAAGCAAAAACTAAGACAATATGGTGGTGGAAAATGGGCAGTAGAGTACAACTGGGTGCAAAGAGCGCTGAACGACACGGACAAGGCAATCTGCGAGGCTCGGGTAATCGACAGAGAAACCAGACAACCGCTCGGTGAATGGGCAGTCGGCGAATGCTCGCCAGCCAGTATGAAGATGAGTACGCTGGCAGGATACCAAAACCACAATGCGCAAACCAGAGCGCACAACAGAGCGATTGAAGAATGCCTCGGCGCTGAAATTCACGAAGAAATGCTTGAAAATCTCGGCAAACTCCAAATGAGCAAAGACCAAAAACTGCCGATGTTGGAAACTGGCGTATCGATAGAGGAAATGAATGTCGGGGGCAACCAGCCGAAACAGAAAAGCGATGACATTGAACTTCCAGAGGCAGAGTGCCATGAGTGCGGAAACCCGATGACCAAACAAGAAGCAACTTACTCAATGAAAATTTATAAAAGAAATCTTTGCCGACAGTGTCAAGCGCAGGTGAAGAAAATGCAATAAAACTATGCCAGACTACAAAGAGCTAAGCCTATATAACGGCGAAATAAAAATCTTATTTAACGAGGAACTTCATCAATACTGGATTAAGGAAGCGAAGATGAGAAGACTGTGCGGTGTAACTACGATCTGCGGAACCCTGAACAAGCCGTTCCTTATCCCATGGGCAGTAAACACAACCGTAGATTACCTGCGAGATAACATTCATCTTTTAAAAGACGGCACAGTTAGCGGTGACAACATCCTTGAGATGGCAAAACAAGAATCAGACAGACAACGAGATGAGTCGGCCACACTCGGCAAAATAATTCACAAATGGGTTGAAGACTATATCATGGGGCGCAACCCAGAAATGCCAGATGACAGCCGAGTGATGATCGGAGTCAATAACTTTCTTGAATGGGTAGAAACAAATAAAATCAAATTCTTATGGGCTGAGAAAGTCGTTTATTCAAAGCAATACGGATATGTAGGAACGGCAGACATCGGAATTCAGATCGGAAAAAAAATGTACCTAGTCGACATCAAGACTGGCAATGCGCTATATCCCGAAGTTAAAATGCAAACCTCGGCGTACGCCAAAGCCATAGAGGAAGAAAAGAATGTCAAATTTGCTGGCAGATGGGCAACACGGCTGGCCAAAGAAACCGAAGCTGAATACTACGTCAGAATGGAAAAGAAAAAAATCAAAACCATTCCGCCGTACAAAATGTTTGAAGCTGTTTTTTTAGATGAAGACCCAGAGGAAATGGATCGAGATTTTAATTCATTCTTAAGCGCACAAAATTTGTATGAGTGGCAAAAAGGTGCCAGCAAATTTTTTAAATAATTATGTCAATGACTTATAAGCCGAGGCAAAAAAGCCGACCGCTTAACATCGGGGCGCTGTGGAGGCGAATCGATAAAAAAGGAAAAGATTATTTTTTTGGCAGAGTCGACATCAACGGAGTGCGGACAAATATTGTTGTGTTTTTAAACACATTCAGAAAAGGCTCAAAAGAGCCGACCCACGTGATAAAAGAAGATCAAATAAGAGAACTGATCGAGAACGACCGACAGTATCACTGGGAGGAATAATATGCGACCAATACCAATTAAGCTACGAGAAGAAATAACGCAAGACCCGTTCATGATGTTTTGCATATACGAACGAAGCGATGCGCCGAACCACAACTGCAACGGCAGGATAACATTTGAACATGCGTGGATTTATGCAGGAAAACAGGTAAATGAAAAATGGGCGATAGTACCATGCTGTATGGCGCATAACAGCGGAGTGGCTATGGTGAAAGATTTTAACCGCTACGTGGCATTATCTCGAGCCAATATAGTTGATTTACAAAAGCGATACCCGAGAAAAAATTGGGCGCAGGAATATAAATTTTTAAGTAAAAAATATGGCAGACAATAAATTTGAGAAAAAAGAAAAAGGTGATTTAAGGAAGAAATTTAAAACATGCCCGAAGTGCAAACGACAAACCAATTTAATGATTTGCGTATGCGGTGAGGTGCTGTATAAAAAGCATGCTTGAAAAAAACTTCCAGTCCATCTTCGGCAACTGGTTAAAAGAAAACAACCCGACACGAAGCGCAGTCTTTGAATTGAAGCTCGAAAAAGGAAAAAGCATACGCTTTGACGCAGTCAGAGAACACCAGCTCGTGAACTTGCTTGCGATAAAAAACGGCTGTGGATTTTATTACAAGATAGTCGATTCGCCGATCACATTCTATGGCGGAAAAATGCGTTTTACGGCCACAAAACCGTATGATTGCCAGTATTTAGTGGGCATTGAGGCATTTATTGTGGTTTTATTTTATGTGCCAAGACGACCTAAAAACGCAATATTTGTGGAGCCAGAGGCTTGGGAAAAAAAACAAAAAGAATTCGCAGAGCAGGGGCGCTTAAGCATACGAGAAAGCGAACTCCGAGAAATCGGTCAAGTTTATTTAATTAAATAATGCAAAAAATTATGAAAAAGAAAAAAGTGGTGGCTCCCAAAGCGGAAGCGCCAAAAGAATTTTTAAATGAAGAAATCAAGCCGAACACGATCAAGGCAAAATTCAATTTGCAACAGCTGATCATGAAAGAACTGTCGTGGAAAATGAAAATTAAAGTCGAGGATATTCTCCCGAGAACGTATTATAAATACGCCATGGCGATGGTTTTTGACGAAGCACCATACGAGCGAAAAATAGCAGGACTCCAAGATGACATTCGAGATGTCCAAGACAGTCGGCAAAAACCGCTATTCGAATCAGAGAACCAAGACAAGATAACCGAGCTGGAAGAAGAAGTCGAGGAAGAAAAACGCCAGATGGAAGAACATCAAAAAGAATGCAAAGCCATAAAAATGCCAGCGACCGTGGAGGAATTGAAATATAGCGGAACTGATACGCTCCTGACGTTCAAAATCCCAGACACCAGCATAAACGAGCTCAATGAAAATAAATTAAAATTCGGTTACTACATAATCGAACTAACGCCAGAATTTTAACTATATGGCAAAAATGAAATTAATATTTTACGGTGAATTAAAGAGCGGTGAATTTAAAATGAATGATCGTGATAAGTTTTTGAAATATATTGCAAAAATGGCAGACCCAAAAGACAACAGCAAACCAGTCAGAATACGCATGACCGTGGAAAAAGTCCGAAAAACACGCACAACCCCCCAGAATTCATACTACTGGGGAATAATTGTAGCCATGGTGGCAGACGAAATTGGATATAACCCGTGGGAACGGCAGGAAGTCCACAATGCCCTGAAACAAGCCGTGAGGGGCATGGTGGGCGACCAGAGGCTCCCTGTGCCAGTTAGCACCTCCACGATGACTACAACCGAATTCAGCGAGTATGTGGAGGATTGTAGGCGGTGGGCTTCGCTCAACCTAAACATAAATATCCCGAGTCCGAACGAGATTGAGCCAGCGGATTATGACACACAGTTTATGCACTAAAAAACGATAGCTATAAAATATTTTATTTGGTATAATAAAACCATGCTTGTAAAAAAACCGTCAAAAATAAAAAATAGAAAGCTGATATCTGCAAACCGCTGGTTTTTACTTGACGGTGTTCCAACGAGGAGCAGATACCAGCTTTTTGTTTTTTAATTAAAAATATGCAAAATAATGGATGGATTAAGCTCCACAGGAAACTGAGAGAAAATCCGATATATAAAAACTCCAAAGCCGTGCATTGTTGGATAGAGTGCCTACTAAGAGCCAACCACAACAATGAAAGTTTTTATTTAGGCAGGAAGCAAATAGAATTAAAAAGCGGTGAATTTATCTTTGGTAGAGAGGAATTTGGTAAGGGTTTAGGCATTTCTGGCTCAACAATTTGGTTTTGGTTAAGGCGCTTTGAAGTTGACAGTATGGTTGACATCAAAAAAACATCAAAAGGTTGCTTATGTAAGATAAAAAACTGGGAAGAATTTCAAACAGTTGACAGCAATCTTGACAATAAAAAAACAGCAAATAAACAGCAAAAAAACACAGACAAGAATGATAAGAATGATAAGAAGATAAAGAAATATAATATTGCGACAAATGTCGCAGAGGGGGAAATAATCCCAGACATTTTAAAAGACAAACAAAAACATATTCAAATAATTGGAATATACGCAAAAGCAAAAAAGATATATTTTGAAAACAAAGAGCAACAGCAATCTTTTATAAGGCGACACGTTCGGCCAGCCAAAAATTTATGCGGATATGATCCAAATAGAATAATAATCACAATGAAATATTTACTTGATCAAGCGGATTTTAAATGGACACTGGAAAGCGTGGGAAAATTTATTGATGAAGACTTAACAAAAACAACCATGAAAAAAAATAATAATTTAATAACATCTGTAATATGACAATGATTTTAAAAACAATGGATGGTAATCGGTTTGAGATTACCGACCAAGAGTATCAAAACTTAAATGCAACCAGTAGCCAGCTGGCACATTTCCCATCAATAAACACTGTAATCAATAAAAACCGCATTGAAAGTATCTACCCCAAAAGCACAGCCGATGATGTCGAAGCCAGAAAAGCACAACAAACAGGTGTGCTTCATGACGGCACAAAAGTAATAAGACGGTTCGGCGAATGGGTGGTGGCAGGTGAAACAGCGATAGATGATAACGGAAACTATGTTCCGATAAAGCTAAATAAAGATTATTACCCAGAGGTGGCACGAGATTGTGTGGCGACCGAAGCAGAATATAAAAAGGTTTTAGCAGGCGAGAAATATTACGAATTAGTTGGATATGATCCAGAAAGAAAAAAAAGAGAAAGCGCAGAAACGAAATCAATCGGCGACATAATAAAAGATAAACAGAAAAGACTTGCGTGATTTGGTAAATATGATATAATAAATGATATAATAATAAACTGTGGATAAAATGAAAAATAAATTTTTAGGAATAGCTTCAATTTTAATAACGACAGCGATATTGACCGCAACAGGATATGCGTTCGCTGAATATACAAAAACAACCGTGAGTGTTCCACTGAGCCTTGAAATCAGTACCACGACAGATGAAGTGTTTATAGCGACCAATGGTCGTGTTTATATAACGACAGGAAACAAAGTTTTTAGAAACAATGTCGCCTGCGAATAATTTAATCAAATGGGAAAAACAGTGAAAGCCGTCAAGACGGCAAAGCCAGCAGTCAAGACCGCAAAGAAAGCGCCAGTCAAAAAGACTGCTAAAAAGGCTAAATAAAAAAAGAGGCTAGTCCTCTTTACCCGAGGAGTCCAAGGCTGGCAGTTTTCTCTCCAAAAGAAAAAGCGGTGCGTTCGATTCGCACATCGGGTGCTAATAAAAAAAACTATGTACAAAGGAATTGAAAAATTTGAAAAACTGGAAGTAGAAAAAATCAGAGTAGACGAATACAACCCAAGAAAGATAAGCGCCTCACAATTTGAAAAATTAAAGAAAAATGTAGGCGAAGAATTTGGATTTGTGGAACCGCTTATTTTAAACAGCAACCCGAAACGCAGAAATATTTTAATCAGCGGACACCAGCGCCTGAAAGCGATAAAAGAATTAGGCTTCACGGAAGTAATGGTCGGATATATAAACCTGACAATGGATCGGGAAAAAGCATTGAACATCGCCATGAACAGAATATCGGGCGAATGGGATGAGGACTTGCTGGCGCAACTTTTAGCAACCATCAAAGACGATATCGACAAAACAGGTTTTGAAGCAAGTGAAATAACCAGACTACTCGACAAACTTCTTGAGCAAGACCCCGAGGATGAATTCCAGCCAGAGCCTCCAAAAAATCCGAAAGCGAGAATGGGATATACGTACAAACTTGGAAGACACACGCTCATGTGTGGCGATGCCACAAAAGCCGAAGACGTAAAGAAACTGATGGGAGGAAAGATGGCGCAAATGATATTCACCGATCCGCCGTATAATGTTGACTACCAAGGCGGTATGGGAACTCACGAGCAAAACAAGCGAGAGGGAATCATGAACGATAAAATGACGAAGACGGCGTTCTACACTTTCCTGAAATTATCAATCGGCAATATGCTGAATTATTGCGAGGGCGTTGTGTATATTTGCATGAGCTCAACCGAGCTGGACACACTCAAGACAGCGTTTGAAGAAACAGGCGGACACTTCCAAAGCTTCCTGATTTGGGTAAAAAATACATTTACGCTAAGCCGAGCGGACTGGCAAAACCAATATGAACCGATCCTGTATGGGTGGAAAGACGGCGTGGTAAACCATTATTTTGTCGGCCACAGAGATGAGGGCAACGTATGGCAGAACCTTGAACAGCTAAAACCGAAAGTTGATGAAGACGGAAAAATGAGCCTGCGCCTTGGTGAATACCACATCGTGCTTGACCAAGTTGTGACTGGAAAAATTTGCGTGAAGAAAGAGCAGACCGATATTTGGAAAGAAAAGAAGCCGACCAAAAGCGATCTACATCCCACGATGAAACCGATACGCCTAGTCCAGAAAGCGCTAAAAGCCAGTAGCAAGCGAGATGACATAGTCCTCGACCCATTTGGCGGAAGTGGAAGCACCTTGATAGCCTGCGAAAAATCAGAAAGAACGTGTTATATGATGGAGCTAGACCCAGGATATATTGATGTAATAATTGCTCGCTGGGAACAACTTACAAACCAGAAAGCAGTAAAATTATGAATATAATAAATGACAAATTCCCAGACGGGAAACTAAACGCCGATGACGATGGTGCAACACATATTGCGATGTTTATAAAAGACGGCAGGATAGTATTTGACTTTATGAAACCAGTAACGTGGTTTGCTTTAGACAAAGAATCCGCTCAGAAATTGGTAAAACGAATTGAAAATTATATTGAAAAAATATGAGCGATGAAGAAATGAAAATAATCGAAAAAATGGAAAAATACGGTGGAAGTTTTGTGAAAGCGTTTACAATTAATAATATATGACCAAAGTTGGATATAAACAAACAGAAGAACATAAAAGAAGGACTGGTGATGGAAACAGAGGTAAGAAAAGGTCGAAAGAACAAATAAAGAGAATGAGTGATTTTGCTAAAAGTAGGCTAGGCAAGGAGTCGTCAAATTGGAAAGGCGGAATACAAAAAAATAAAGCTGGTTATGTTTTAATTTATTCTCCAGACCACCCACACGCCAACTCTCATAAACAGGTACTTAAGCACCGTTTAGTAATGGAAGAATACTTAGGCAGATATCTAAAGAAAAATGAAATTGTTCACCACAAGAACGCTATTAAAGACGATAACAGAATTGAAAATTTGGAACTGGTTGGAAACCCACACCTTGGTAAGATCCAGTGTCCACATTGTCAAAAAGAATTTTTAATAGCTTGATAAAGCCGATAGTATAAATTTTCAAATATTAAAAAAAATTATTCTCATAATATCAGGAAGAATATAAAAATTTTTAAAATATGAATTCTAAATACGCTAAAAAATTAAGGCAATTCAGTCGGCGCAGTCTAGCAGACTTCGGCAAGCAAGCCTTTTTAGAAATGATGAATTATTGTCCTTGGTATATTCCGAAGTGGGTATGGAAGCGAGCGGTGGCCAAGACGATGGAAAAACTGTAAATGGAAATATGGAAAAAAATAGAAAATTATCCGTACTATAGGATTTCTGACAAAGGAAGAATAAAAGTGATAGACAGAGAAGTGAGAGTGACTAATAATAAAATAGCGATAAGAAAGGAAAAAGTGATGGTTAGTGTTATTACGAAATTTGGATATAAGAGAGTCGGGTTGACAAACCAAGGCAGAAAAAAATTATTTTATATACACGTTCTTGTGGCTAAGGCTTTTATAAAAAACCAAAGAAACAAAAAACAGGTTAACCATAAAGACGGAAATAAAATTAACAATATAGTATCAAATTTAGAATGGGTGACACCAAAGGAAAACACAGAACACGCATTTAAAAATAATTTAAGAAAAGGTAATAACCTAGGTGAAAAAAATTACTTTAGTAAACTTACCGAAATTGATATTTTAAACATAAGACAGCGCAAAAACGAAAGCAAAAAAAAGATATCGGTCGATTATGCAGTAAATACAAAAACAATTTATAATATATTAACCAAGAAGACTTGGAAACACATAATATGAATAAAACATTTTTAATCGGCAACCTTACTAAAAATCCCGAATTGCGAACAACACAAACTGGCAAGAGCGTAGCCTCGGCCAGCATAGCCACAAATAAAAGCTACATTGATCAGGCAGGCCAGAAACAGACAGTCGTGCAATTCCATAACCTCGTTTTATGGGGCAAACCAGCGGAAACTTTTGTGAAGTACCTTACTAAGGGCAAAAAGGTCGCCATAGTCGGTGAAATGCAAACTAGAAACTACCAAGCGCAAGACGGAACGAAACGATATGTCACGGAAGTGTTGGTAAATGAATTTGAATTTTTATCGCCAGCCGAGAAGAAACCAGAAATGCAAGACCAAAATCAGGGATGGACACCAAACGACATTCCAGTTGACAATTCAGTTGACAATACGCAAGCCCCAGATGACGGAGGCATAAATGTGAATGACATTCCATTTTGAAATAATTTCTACTTTATTCGTACTTAGGCAGACATCAGGCGTAGCACGAGCGAAACCAGAGGCCGACAATGGCACGGTAAAGCGGAATAATGGCTGGGTGGGGTAATTGGTAACCCGTTGCACTAGGGAGGCAAAAACGGCGGTTCGCACCCGCTCCGAGCAACCACGGTAAAAAATCGTTCTAGCCACGGAAGTGGTGTTGAGTCAATGTGATACCAGAGAGAGAGGACTGGTTACCCATATTAAAAATATGGACAAAGAAAAAATAATTAAATATATTTCTGACAAGATAGAAAAAGCATTAAATGCGTGGGGGGCTTTTGCTAGAAAAGAAGATGAACCGACAAAGAAATTTTACGACAATCTCGCAATAGAGATTTATTCGCACATCAGAGTTGATATTAAAATAAAAAAGATGGCCAGCGGAAAATGCGATCATGAATTTGAATTATTGGAAGAAGACGGATTTTACCCAGAATTTGAAAAAGTGCAATGCACAAGGTGTATGAAAATAAAGATGAGAAAAATATGCAGTACCAAAAAATAAAACTGAAAGGCGGAGCCGAGGTGACCGTGGATTTTGACGGCCGAACTACGAAGTGCAAAGGATGTGGCAAGCCGATCCGATTCGGCATAACACGCAACGGAATGAAAATGCCGATAAGCGAAATGGCGCCAAAAGAATGGGTGTCGCATTTCTCAGACTGTAAAAAAGCCGATATGTTTCGAGGAGGCCTGCAAGACAGAGTGGAAGAAGCAGATCGCAACCAAGAATATATAAATAATTTATAAATATAAGATGGATAAATTTATAGCGCAAAAAGAAACGGA
>Ga0209416_1001008_pt1 | contig 22554 bp, 20 predicted proteins | sample RifGroF1_FD_184001 | JGI IMG/M metagenome (GOLD analysis project Ga0209416, IMG submission 184001) | Groundwater microbial communities from Rifle, Colorado, USA - Groundwater F1 (SPAdes) (version 2) | ecosystem: Environmental > Aquatic > Deep subsurface > Groundwater | place: Rifle, Colorado...
GGATACGTTCGGCGCACGCGAGATAGCAAGGCTGATACAGGATAAAGTAAAGAGCTACTTCATCGACGAAGTCCTGTTCGGTAAGCTGACGAAAGGCGGCGTCGCGACCGCGAAAATTGTCAACGACGATCTCGTAATCGAGTCCGCGAAGAAAAAGAAGTAACTATGCCGGTCTATTCTCTACCCGATCTGGCGGTATTTCCCCCGGTCGAGCTTTCCGAGCCCGACGGTCTACTCGCTATAGGCGGCGATCTGTCTATCGAGCGCTTAATCGAGGCTTATACTCATGGGATATTCCCGTGGTACAGCGACGATATGCCTATTCTCTGGTGGTCGCCCGACCCCCGTTTTATACTTTATCCAGACAGGCTTCATGTTTCCCGCCGCATGGAAAGGATTTTGAGGTCGGGCGAGTTCGAGATACGTTTCGATACGGCATTTCGCGATGTGATCACCGGGTGTTCCGAAGCCCCCCGTGAGGGACAGGACGGCACATGGATAGTCGCGGAGATGATCGAGGCTTATGTAAGTCTGCACGAACAGGGTATCGCGCATTCGGCCGAGGCGTGGAAGGACGGCAAACTCGCGGGCGGTCTCTACGGGGTATCGCTCGGCGGGATGTTTTTCGGCGAGTCGATGTTCGCGCGGGTATCGAACGCCTCGAAGGCGGCGTTCATCACCCTTGTCAGGAAAATGAAAGAGGCAGGGATACATTTTATCGATAGTCAGCTTCACACGGATCATCTTGAGAGCCTTGGTGCGGAAAATATGACGCGCAAGGAATATATGGATATTCTCAATCGTGAATTGGATTTTCCGACACTTCAGGGCGACTGGGGCGAGATGCTTGCGATGAAATAAACCTAACTGAAATTTTACAGGCACTTGGTTTCAGGTTATATTATATCGGGAAGTATTCATGCCGCGAAGAAAGTTTTTACTCTTATTCCGAAACTATATCTACATCGTGCTTTTCAGCTTTATTAATTTTATTTCCTTGGATATCGGATTTCGTCCGGATCAAAATGATAGGGTATTTTTTGGTCTTCCCGCTTCAGGGAGTGAGCTGAACTTAAAAGAATCAGAAAACGATCAAACTTACCGGGTGAATAAACCAAGAATTCCGCTTATCGTTTACATGGGGGTTCTTCAGCACGGCGCGTTTTCATATTCGATTATTCCGCATCTCAGTATCTCTGTCCGGGACACCGGCATTTTTAATAATGGTGTTATAAGTTTCCAAACATATCCTCTTCCGCCTCCATCCATAGCCTGAACTCAATTCAACTTGTTTCGTGTTTATCATCAAATGGAGGCTGCCATGAATAAAGATAAATCCAGAATCGTGAAGATTGTCGTTATGCTGATCGTATCCGTGTCATTGATGGTACTTGGGGTGGTTTTTAAGGACGAATGGTGGGGCAAAGGATTTTTCATAGTCAGTATCGTGCTTCTTATCCCGATGCTCCGAACAGCGTTCAAAGGTTCGGAATCGGAAGGAGAATAACATTGAGTTTATTGAATCAATCGATCTTAAGACTAAAGGACGGCGAAATCTAAATTGTTTTTTCGCTGAAGAATAAATCCATCAACTCTCTGCCCTTCAGATCGGCATACTTGCCCTGAAGGGCGGTTTTTTCGTTGTAGGCCTTCAGGTTGGGATCGGGATCGAGATTTGAGCCGGAGATGATGAATGGTACCTTATCGCGGGTATGGGCGCGGATCGACACCGGAACCGGGTGATCGGGAAGGATCATCATTCTCAGGTCGTCGCTGAATTTCTCCGCGTATTCCCGGATGAACGGGCCGATCAGCCGGCGGTCGATGTCTTCGATTGCCTGGATTTTCAGTTTCAGGTCGCCGAGATGCCCGCATTCGTCCACCGCCTCGATATGGATATACACGAAGTCGTGATCCTTGAGCAGTTCTATTCCCGCATGGGCTTTGTTCTCATAATTGGTATCGATCCAGCCGGTGGCGCCCTCGGGTTTGATAACGGTCATTTTACCCAAACGGCCGAGACCTAAGATCACCTCTACCGCCGAAACAACGGCCCCTTTCTTTCCATAGAGATCATTGAACGACGGCATTTTCGGACGGCTGCCGCCGCTCCACGGCCAGATCAGGTTCGCGGGATTTTTCCCTTCGGCGATCCGTTTGAGGTTTACCGGATGCTTCTCCAGCAATTCCATCGATTTATAGATCAGCTCGACCAGCAATTCCGCGGTCTTAACACCCTTGGGATCGTTAGCGCACGGGAGCAGGTCTTCCCAGTATTGCCCATGAGAGGAATCGGGCTTTTCGTAATCGACGTCCTCTGTGAATTCCTCGCCTTGCAGATAAAGCAGATTCCGGTAACTAACGCCTTTTCTGATGCAGATTTGATCGTTATCCATCTCCTGTTTCAGGAAATCTATCAGTTCGCCCGCTTCATCCTCGGAAATATGCCCGGCGGAATAATCGATCAGGACATCGTCTTTGACGGTGATGAGGTTCATCCTGAATGCGACAGTGCGGTCGTCGAGCTCAATCCCCGCGCCGTAACTTTCTATCGCGCCGCGGCCGGTCAGGCACTCAGCGAGATCCCAGCCCAGTATTGACATATTGGCTACGTCCGATGAAGTCGAATAGCCCTTTGGGAGAGTGAGGAACGTGCCGTAGACCGCATTGGCCGCCATCTTGTCCATGTTAGGGGTATAGGCGTATTCCAACGGCGTTCTGTTATTGAGTTCCGGGATAGAGATATCGGCCATCCCGTCGATTAAAAAAGTGACATACTTCATTTTAAATCTCCCGGCGCTTTTTTAAATACATTCTGGATATATGTGATTCCGTAGATGATAGCGGAAATGATTAAAAGTCCCGCCACGAGGTACGATCCGTATTCGACGGTATAGTTGATGGTGAGGTTCAGCCATTCGATATTGAGCTGGGGGATCGTAGAGTACTTCACGGGATATAACGGGAGCACGACCGCAAGAACAAGGGTCGAGAGTTTTCCCACAATATTCGGAGTAGCAAGGAGGTTTTTCTTTTTCATCGCATAGAACGCGCCGGCGAGGATACCGAAGTCCCTGATGAAGATTGTGAGAAAGAGGTATAGCGGGAAAAGCCCATGGATGAACAAGATCAACGATACCACGGATGCGATCAGTTTATCGCCGATAGGGTCGAGGATTTTGCCATAACGGCTGATCGAGTCCGTCGCCCTCGCGATGAAACCGTCAGCCCAATCCGTGATATAAGCGACAATCAGAATGATAAACACCCAAAGGTAATTGGACGGAGTATTGAGAGAAAGAAGAATTCCTATCGGTACGGCCATGACGATACGCGAGAGGGTGAGCATATTCGGTATTGTCCAGAAGCGGTCTTCCTTATCCCCGGTCTTTACCGATTCATAATTCGAGCGCATGAAATTCTCCGTTATTCAGCCTTTTTGGGCGTTTTAGTATCATAGACATTCACCTGAACCTGTAGGAAACCGAACATAGGCGATTTGAATTGAAGTTCTCCTTGAGACAATTGAGGGAAATAGAAGAAACGATCGCCGAGGTTCTTAATATTCAAAAGTGAGATATAGGTCCCCGGAAGGTTACCCAGCTTCTTATCGGATAGCTGCAATCCGTTCTTGACGTCGATAAAAACAGCTTGGAGCTTTGTATTATCGAGAAAGAGCGTCGAGTTATAGAAAATGTCGTCCAGGCTCTGGAACCATGAGATTTCCGGGAAAAGTTTCATCACCTGGAAATAAGTCCCCGCCTCGTTAGCGATATAAATTTTATACTTACCGGGAGTGACATTTTTCGGGATTTTTACCGGAATACTGCAATACTTTGTCCCGGACAGGTATTCACGGTAAATCACCTGAATATTCGCGGTTTCTCCGGGGTAATAACCCGGCTTATCCGAGAACGCATCGCTCAGGACTGAATAATGAATCCCTTTTTCAATCCTGATATTCACCTCGGCATCGATAATCTTAATCTTCGCAAAATCGGTGTTCATAAATATTGAAAAATAGTATCTTAAATCCATCAGCATATACATGAACGAAAAGTATGCGGGATCGATGGAGTAGCTGTAAGAATTGGTCAATATCCGTTCTTTCCCGTCAATCGTCATTCTGATCTTGAAATCGTAATTGATCGATTTATTGTCCATGACACCGGCGAGACGGGTCATTGAGGAAGATAAGGCGACGGTCGCGAGCATCGCGAAGTAGGAAGGCTCGTCGGCGATCCGAAAGCTATATTGTGCGCTTGCAGTCGGGGTGACAATATTTACTTTTAACGGGATCATCTCCGGCGACACGCCCTTCTGGCAATACACCGCCGCATCCCCGTCGAAAACGGTACTGCCGGTCGGATCGGACCCCGCGCCCAGTTTGAACGATAGCCCGATAGACGGGATGACTGTATAGACATACGATTTAGAGACGGGAAGTTTTAAGTTGCCGAACTGCTCGAAGGGATGACCGAAGATATAGACATCCTTACCTTCGACATAAGTCACGGTGCCGATAGCCGCGATACTCAGATCGCCGTCCACAAGGTTGATCGCGACCGAATCGCCGGCTTGAAGATCGGGATTATCGGGCTTGGATACCCCGCCGCTCATACCGTCACAGAGCAGGAACCCATGCTCCTTAAAGAACTCCGAGGCTATTTTCTGCGCATCGCCTGTGACCCCGCTCATTACGATCGGTGTGGCGATTTTCTTCAGTGAGCCGTTTGCATCGAAATAGTTCGGGTCGTGAAGGTCTTTTTGTTCGAGCATCCGGATAATCGGGGTTATCCCGGCAATGGGCTGTTTGGAATATGCCCATGTCGAAGAAACCGCGCCAATCAGTTTACCGTCGATATATACAGGGGAGCCGCTCATTCCGGCGATCACTCCGCTGACTTCAAGATTTGCGCCGGAACATTTCGCGAGGATCATGTCGCCGTCCGGGCCGGGAGTGGCGTTTTTAATCACATCGATGATCTCGACTTCAAAACGCTCGGGAACCCATCCGTGGAAAACGGACATCCCGTAACCCTTCATTCCGGGCTTCAATTGGTCGGCAGGCATGAACTCGACCGCCGGGAGTGTCTGGTAAAGCAATATGAGCGAAATAAATACGAAAAGTTTTTTCATAAGAATTCCCTTTTAAAGATTAAGAAATACTATAACATAGTCCTTTGAAAAAATCAAAAGGCGGCGAAATAAAAAGAATTGATTGCAGTCTGAGAATTGAAAGGGCAGGATGAGGCGAAGCGCGGTCTTGACTTATAAAAAGGGGCGCTTGTGCCCCCGGTTTCTGAAATAAAAAAAGGGGCCGGCGTACGGCCCCTTATAGATGAAAAGGAAGTCTTAGAAAACGTAATTGAGCTGGAAGCGGACGATGGGCGAAAAACCTGCCCCAGTATTTATCATAGCTACAGTTTTTGTGAAGATCTGCGCGTCAATGATAAAGTTGATCGCCCAGGGAAGCGCCTTGTAACCGATACCGAGGAAAGGCGAATAGCTGATAGAAGAACTATAAGACTTGGCGGAAATTCTACCGTCGACAATCGTATTCACGGTTGTTAACATATAGCGGGTATTCATCCCGACTCTGAATGCCCAAGCGTCAATGATCCACTCGGCGCCGAAATTGTTCGACGGAGGAAGTGTCAAAGTATCGGAAATTGTCGCTCCGTTATAAGTCTGGCTCAACTGACCGATCAAGTCAAAATAAACAGCAATCGCGGGGACAATCTGATATTTGAGCCCGACGGTAAGACCGAGAGTGTTAATATGCTGTAACAATTTGGAATTCGTCGTATTACTGCCCGAAAGTACAGTATAATCGTCAAAGCTATTATTCTGATTATTCGCGTTGAGACGAAATGCGAGCCTGAATTCGGGGGACATCTGCATTGTCAACTGGGCTACAACACCGATGTTTCTGATACCGGGTACGGAAACGATATTGGTCGCAGCGGGGTCTTCTTCGAAATTGTTTAAAGATTGCAAACCAATGTTAACCGCGATATCAAACGCGGAAGCCTTATCATCCAGCATAAAAGTCAGACTGGGTGAAAGGGTGTGAACATAATAGGAGCCATAATCTTTATCGTTTACAATAGCGGTATTGGTATTCAATCCTTCGGTTGAGGTTACATCGTAGTAACTCAAACGATAGAATACACCCAAGGACATTCCGCCCATTTTCAAACCGGCCCAGAGATTGAGAGGAGAGTGCAGAATTTCATTACCGACAAGACCTGTTCTGATTACTAATGCGGCAGGAATTACGGTTCCGAAACTTCCATCCGGCTGATCGTAGATATACATGAGACTGAACGAATCGGACAGACGAAGCGCGATACCCGGGAACATGGTGACGTTACCGGTAGCGCCGCTGACACCGAAGAACACGGAACTGGGAAAATTCACCAAACGGGAAGAAAAGCTGTTGATAATGAAAGTATCATCCACGAGCGCGATCGGTGCTCCGATCGAAAGAGCGCGTACCGTATCGGCGAAGACTTCCCCCGTCGCCAATACCACAAAACCCAAAACCAGTAACAATAAGACTTTTTTCATGGTCACCTCCAAAACATTGGTATTTATAACAGTATCTTTATTCCAAAATGATAAGTAAAACCCGAGCCCGGCATATAGAGTTTTTCATAACTTTCTATATTCAGCAGGTTCTTGAAATCCATCTGGAGAAATATCTCTTTATTCAATGCCTGCGAAAGAGTCAGATCCCACAGTACGGCGGATGGGGCTTTTGTGCCGTCGATCAATTCGGTCTCTCCGCGATAGACTGCTTTGGTCTGCACATCGAAACCCCATTTCGGATTCGAGTAAGTCACTGTAAGCGCCCCGGTGTGATTGTAGAATAATAACAGATTGGTGTTCGCGGTCGTCCTGTACTCATAGAAAAGATTTAACATAAAATTGTCGCCGATCATCATCTCGAACGACGCCTTTAATTCAGCGACTTGGACGTTTGTGAACGCATATGGCGTATAAAGCGCGGTCGCAGGGGAATATGACCAGTTCAGTAGATGTTCGTAGAAATGGTATCCGCCCGAGAGCCCCAATTTCGATCCCTTAAACGGAAAGATATCGATGACAGCGAAGAGCGTCCACCGTTCGTCGGGATCGACAAGAGCGTAATCGAGCTGGTTGTTCCCGATAATCTCGGTAATCGAGAAAATTTCCATCTTTCCGGTGACACCCGCGCGGATCGACATAAAGTTCGATATCTGGAGATTGAGGGATGCGTCGGGAAACCAGAAAAATGGTTTCTGCGAGAAGAAATAAAGATGCGCGCCAACCTCGAGGGATACCCCTTTCAGGATCGGGAAACGGTCGAGTGCGGAAATCCCCACTTCGTGGATTCTATTGGTTTCCCTGCTGAACATGAGGTATTCCGCGGTCAGCTTGAGAAAATTGTCTTTGCTGTAATTGGATTGGAAGAAGAGATTGACGCCGGTTTCGGAAAACACGCTCCCGACAGTATTCGACACGCTCTGGTGCGACAGCCAGAGTCCCTGGTAAAATATTTGCGCTTTGAGCCGGGAGACCATGTCGATATGATAGGTCATATCGGCCTTAATCGGAACGATCATTTTTTGTTCGGATAGAAAAACCGGGCTTGTATAAAGGCCGTTATTCCGTTCGTAAAAACCCAGATTCAGATTGAGATCGAGTTTATCGCTGATCGAGAATAAGAAGCCTGCGTTAAGGTCGTCCACAGTCATTTCAGTATTGAAGAAGGTGTTCGTGCCCATACCCGCAGAGGATTTTTTATTCCTGAGATAGGTGATAAGATAGTTCAGCGGCCCGGCGCTTTTCCCGAGGTTGAAGTCGATCAGGAGGTTGTCGTAACGTCCGTAAAAGAGCTTGAAGTAGGAAAGGGATGTCAGTGCTTGGGACTTGTTCGATCCGCCGTCGAAATCGCTGATCAGGAGGTTTTGTATCTTTTCGCTGATCCGGCTTGTAGCAAGTTCCTCGAGATCGATTCCGGACAGGTTCAATCCGGTGTCGGTCAGGACGGACTCGCCGGTCTCGATAAAATCGATCTTGCTTTTATCTTCGATCGTAATCTCAGGGTCGGGAAGAATTATCGTACCGGAAATAGGTCCGGTCTGCGCGAACAATACAATCGAATACACAAGCATCACGAATACGAATGCGAATATCCTTACGCTTCTTCTCAAAATCCCGTCCTTTCTTTATTACCCGGCGCTACTTCAACGAAGCCGCATCGCCGAGATTGAACTCAAGGGAAGAATAGCCTTGATTGAGCGCAACCGTATACGGAAGCTGGAGCGCGACCGGCCCCCAGAGCTGTCGAGGCCCGGGGCTGGAAAAATGATCCGCTCTTGCCCAGATCGAACGCCGTTCTTCGTAGAACTGGAACGCGGGAGAGTTTATTTTTACGAGTGCTTTTTCGATCACCATTTCGTCGGCGCCGTGACGTCTTTCTATATTAAGAAGCCCTGTTAACGGCAATGCCAACGCGCGGCCGCCCTTGTTGAGATCGGTGATCGCCGCGATATACCCGGTATGCCCGTCGATCACAAGCGATCCGGCGATCAGTCCGAGATTGAGGCAGTAAGCCGCGTCGAATAGCGTAGGGGCGCCGCAGCGCCCTTCATAACCGAAAAAGTGATTGAGTGTCGAGAATTTGAATTTCTGGAACTTGGCTTCCTGCTTTTCATCGAGGCCGAGGTGCTTTCTATCGTCGGCATGCTTCTGCATCATGTGCAGTTTGTCTTCGACCATCTGTATCATCAATGTTTCGGTCGGTATCTGGGAAACAGGGAGATTGCCGTGGTCGTCGCGTTCGAGAAGGAGCATCGTTTCGATTTCGCCCGGTAAGGACGCCATGAGCTTAGCGGATACTGCCGAAAGCTGTTTATAGACAAAGTCCTTTTTCTCGGGAAGCTCGAGCTCATCGAGGTCTTCATGGTACTTCGCGATCACTTCGTTCAGTTCGGTAATGAGGTCTTTCATCTCAGGGATGAACTCGATCAAGCCCTCGGGGATCAGGATGACACCATGGTTGATCCCGCCCGCAGCACGGAGGGAAACCGTATTCGCGATATTTCCGACAATCTGGTCGAGGGACATTCTCTTCTCGTAGATTTCTTCGGAAATGAGCGCGATAGCGGGTTTGGTCTGGAGCGCCACTTCAAGGGCGACATGGCTCGCTGAACGTCCCATCAGCTTGATGAAATGCCAGTACTTTCTCGACGATGGGGTATCCTGAAGGATATTGCCTACCATCTCGGAATAGATTTTCGTCGCGGTGTCGTAGCCGAACGAGATCGGGAGCAGGCCGCCGATCTGGAGATCGCCGTCGATAGTCTTAGGCACGCCGATTACCATGACATGATCGTCATAAAGCAATTCCGCGAGGACGGCGGCGTTCGTGTTCGAGTCGTCTCCGCCGATCACGATAATGCCGTCTAGTTTATTGTCTTTGACAACTTTTTTTACTTTAGCGAACTGTTCGTCGGTCTTCGTACGATCTGAACCGAGGAAGTCGAAGCCGCCTGTATTGATTATGCCTTTGACAGCGTCCTCGGTGATCTCGAAGAACTCCCCGGCGAGAAGACCTTTCGGCCCGGCGACTGTTCCGAGAAGGGTATTCCCCGCGCCGAGCGCGCGCTTGATCCCGACAATGACGTTATGCCCGCCCGCGGCAGGCCCGCCCGAGAAAAGCACGGCAATACGCAGACCGGTCTTTTTGTTTTCACCGGGTACGGCTTCAAGAATCTTGTTCTTCGAATTACCGGCGGTTTTCTTGAAATGCTCGTTGACCTTCTGCGCGTCCTTCGTCCCCATTTCTTGGGAAGTCACCTTAAACGACGAGGGGACTATTTTTCCATTATTGATAAATGCTTTGCAGACAGGAACCGAAAGATTTCTGATTTCGTTTTCAAATAAAGAGTGGTGTTCTTCCATTTTAATGAGCAAATCCTGCAAATTAGCCATTCCTTCCTCCGAATATATAAAAAGGGTTTATTTAACTATCTCGAACGCGCCGAGCTTGCGGAAACGTTCATATCGTTTCTGGACAAGCCTCGGGATAGGGATACGCTTGAGTTCCTGGAAATGCCTCAAAGCGGTTTTCTTGACCGACGCAATCGTGAGGTTCACATCGCGATGGGCGCCACCCATCGGCTCGGGAATGATCTCTTCGATCACGCCGAACTTCATCAGGTAATTGCCTGTATACTTTAAAACATCCGCGGCGCGTTCGGCAAAACCGGCGTCGCGCCAGAGAATGGATGCGCACGATTCGGGCGAGATCACGGAATAGATAGAGTTCTGGAGCATGAGCACCCTGTCCGCGACAGCGATAGCAAGAGCGCCGCCGCTGCCGCCTTCACCGATCACGAGCGATACGATCGGAGTTTTCAGCCCCGACATCTCGAAAAGGTTTCTCGCGATAGCTTCGCCCTGGCCGCGTTCCTCGCCGTCGATACCGGGATAAGCCCCGGCTGTATCGATAAACGTAAAAATCGGCTTCTTGAATTTTTCGGCGAGCTTCATTACCCGAAGCGCCTTGCGGTAGGCTTCAGGATTGGGCATACCGAAATTACGGTAAATCTTGTCTTTTGTGTCTTTACCTTTCTCTTCGCCGATCACGACGAACTTTTCATTACCTATCCGGCCGAACCCAGTGATAATCGAGGGATCGTCCCTGAACTGACGGTCGCCGTGAATCTCGATAAAGTCGTCGAAAAGGAGATTTTTATAGTCGGAGAAGATAGGCCGTTCCGGATGACGGGCGACCTGGGTAACCTGCCATGGGGTCAGGTTCTCATAGATGGTCTTAATCAGATATTCTCTTTTTTTCTCAAGTTCACTCAGTTCGATCGAGAAATCGACTTCGTGCTTATCGTTGGAAGAATCGCGAAGTTCGGCAATACTCTTCTCGATCTCTTCAATCGGCTTTTCAAAACTGAGATAAATTGGAGCCATGTCACACCTCTACTTTCAATATCCAGCATAGAACCGATCAATTACAGGAATATGATAAAGCCAAACCGGATAATGGTCAACTTTTCGGGGAAAAATCGATTGCAAAAAAATCGATGTCGAAGGGGGAATAGTTCCCGGGGGTTTTTGCCGATAAAAAATAGCGTCGAATTCATGAGGGGTTGATTATATCTGCAAAACCGGAAATCGGGAAGGAAATATTGAAACTCAAGCGTCCTGACTATCGGAATGACGGCGATCTTTCTGCAAAACGGGAACCTGTGTTTTCGCCTGACGGTTCCAGATGCGCATTCCGTTATCGCGACAACGGCAAATGGTATATGAACGCCGACGATCAGGTTTTCGGACCGTTCGATAAGGTTCAATCTCCCAAGTTCTCATCCGACAGCCATTCCGTCGGGTTTATCTATAAGATCGGCGAGCTTGCGTATCTCAATCTCAACGGGACGGTCTACGGCGGGTACCGCCATTTCTCCTTCCGCTTTATCGAGGAACACCGTGTCGTGATGGTGTACGAACGCGACGGCGATATCTATATCGACGAAGTTTAAGGCTTTTCCGGTTTCCACTCACGGATGATCAATTCGTTCCCGATTACCTCAGCAATCACCGCACTTCCTCCCAATAACGGTTTTACTGCGCACTCGTTGGAACAGACAGCGATGTTAGTCCCATTGAGGTAAACCCGGTAGGCCGTATTATCCCAGTCGCACACGGTGAAATTCGAGAAATCGCGTGAAACGGAAAGATCGGTGATATAACTGTACGGCCCGAATTTCCCCTTATGCGAGTAAATCCAGTAGGAAGCGTCAGTCGCGAGCGCGGCCGCGTAGTACGAAACTCCGTCCTGTGAAATAAAGACGCGCGCGGGGCTCTCCACCGCGAACGGGCCGACGACTTCTCCCGACGTATAGATATATCCTTTCTGATCCTTTTCCGCGTAGAACACAAAGTTCTTCCCGTCGGCGGAAAATCTTATTCTATCCGGCCATACGTCGAACGGGCCGTATGTGATGCCGTTCAGGACGGTATAGAACGACATATCGACGGAGTAGGTATAGCCGAAAAGCCTTCCGGCCGGGGTGAGATAGACGTTTCGGACAATTTCCGTTCCCCCGTGCGGAATTTCCGCGACGGTAACTTGATTAGAAAGGAGTTCTATTTTCGATGGGGAGTACTTGGCGTAGTAATAAACACTGCCTGTATAGTTCAGCCACGGCCCGGAAATACCTATCCCTTCAGCGATAATCGTATCGTTGACCACTATCGCGGCTTTTTCGGCTTTCGCGAACGCATACCCCGCAGTCCCGGCATCCCCCGAGAAAACCAGTCCTTCAGCGAAATGGAAGTCACCCTGCTTTTTCCCGTCAATCCACACCTCGTAGCCTTTATCCGTTCTGACAATCGCGCCCCAACGGTTATTTGTTTCGGAAAAGACCAGTTCCGCGAGAGAATAGTACGGCCCGACAAAAGTGTCCCAGATTTTCAGGTATTGTTGATAGGATGTAAGGAAAACGAGTGCGATTCCGTCGAATCCTTCGGGTACGATCACTGAGTTGAAGGGCTGTTCGAGAACAATACTCTTCCCTTTATAATAGAGGTAAGTATTGGAATTGTTTTGGTATAACTCAAAAAAACGAGACTGACCGTCGAAGCCCCAGCCGACGATGTTTTCCCAAATACCGAGACGGGTTCCGTCGAGGACAATCGCAGTCTTACCGTTCATATCGGTCAGCATGACTGCGGCGGATTTACAGTTGGGAGAAAGGACAACCCTGTCGATACTCCTATATTCGCCGAGGCTGAATTTCCCCATGGCGCAGGAATGAATGAAAAATGCCGCTGCGATAATGAAAAAGGATAAAGAACGCATATTTTCCTCCCGGATTATTCTAAATGAAAAAATCGGTGTATGCAAATATGCCGCCGGTTTGATAATTTAGCATAATAAGTATAGAATATATTGATGAAAAAGAATTTTTCCTCTATCCTGTTATTTCTTGCCGCGATGGGTATCCAAACAGCGTATTCAAAAGAATACACTGTGAGTTGGGTGTATGAAATACCCTCGCACAAGCCGATTGTCGGAGCGCCCGTCCCATGGTTCGGCAGGATCTATTTCGGGGCGCAGGACGGTTCGATTTACTGTGTACACTACAAGTCCGGCAACAAAGTATGGGAATTCGCGACAAAGAAAGCGATTGACGGTTCGCCCTATCTTAATGGAAGTCTTCTTGTGGCGGGAAGCGGCGACGGGTATCTCTATTGCCTCGGGATCGATTACGGCGATGTCCGCTGGAAATTCCAGACCGCGGGCGCGATTTCCGGTACGCCGTGCGGGAAAGAGAATGAGGTCTATACCGCGAGCGGAGACGGCACGCTCTACTGTGTGAGTATGAACGACGGTAAGCTGATTTGGAAGTTCAAGGCGAAAGGGCCGACCGAAGGAAGCCCGGTGCTATCGGGCGAGGATGTTGTTATCGGCGATGTCCTGGGATATGTTTACTGCCTCGACAGGAAAAAGGGTACGCTCAAATGGACGTTTACTGCGGGAGAAAGCATTTTCGCGTCGCCAGCCGCGGACGGGATCAATATTTATGTCGGGTGTCGAGACAACAGGCTCTACTGCCTCGAAGCCGACACGGGCGGAATTGTCTGGATGCGACAGCTTGAAAGTATGGCTGTGACCTCCCCGGTAGTAGCGGACGGCAAACTCTATATTTACAGCGGAGGAAAGCTCTACTGCTTCGACTCGTTTCACGGCGGACTTGACTGGGTGGTTTCTTCGTATTACAATCCGAGCTCGGTTCCCGTGATCGCGAAGGGGACGGTCTATCTCTCGACCGGATTCGAGATTATCGGAATACGCGGCGGAAAGCTCGCATGGAAGTACGAAGACGCGGGGAGCAGTTTCTATGCCACACCCGCGTACTACGAAGGGCATGTGTATGCCGGTACTATGGAAGGAAAACTGTATTGTATAAAGGGATGGTAAAACGGAGGACGATATGTTAAAAATGAAAGGTCTTGTAATCGGATTGGCTGTCGCGGCGGTTATTTCGGGGAAGGCGTTCGCCGGAAAAACCGATATGCCGGAATCGCTGGTCATTCAATCTCTGATTTCGAATACCGACGATAACGCCGTGATCGAGACGAACGGATATATTTATGTCAAGGCTAAGTATGAAATGGGCGGAGGCGATAGTATCGACACCGCGAAGAAGGGCGCGACCGCTAAGGCAATCGAACTGATCCTCGGAATGAAAGACCAGAAGGCACAGCATTACACAGACATCTTTAAGAAAATGAAGGCAGGCGAGAGCGACGCATCCACGTTCGTTTTCACATCGCAAAACCTTGTTTCATTAGGCGTCATCACCGAACAGAAGCTCCTGAAGACGCTTGAAGACAAACTGAAAGACCGTGAATACTCGGTGATCATCAAGGCCGTCTATCAGCCCATAGAGGGAAGCGGAGACCCGCTCTTTTTTATCGACGCCTCGATGAGCAAATCGTTTTATATCGAGAACGAGGCCGTGCAGATCAGGATCAATGTCCAGAAGACAGGTTTCCTGTACGTCTTCTCGATATCGGACGACGGCATTGTATATCCGGTGTATCCGCATAATTACACCAAACCCGGGCAGAACGTGATCGACGCGGGAAAAGAATTCAAGCTTCCCACGAAGGAAGATATGTCCAAGGGGATCAATTACATCGCGTCCATCCCCGTGGGACAGACGTCCGCCTATGAATACCTGAAGATCATTGTCGCGGATAAGGCGAACCTTTTTACCGGGGCGAAGACATACGAAGACCTCAACAAATGGCTGACCCGTCTGAAACGCGATGAGTTCGAATATGTCGATCTCGGCTATGTGATCCACAAACCGAAATAATTGTGCGTTTACTCCTTGCGATAAATGGTGTACTGCTTTAGAATATCGGCATGAGGTTATCTATGAAGCATATCATAATACTGTTCGTTACGCTGTTCTTTGTATCCTGCGGGAATCAGTGGGAATTCCGGAATAAGCTGACTCACGATCCGGCGGCGAAGATGATCGTCGTGTCGGGCAAACCCGGGCTGGAAATCCGTTACGCGTGCCCGCCCGAGACCGCGCTTTCCTATACGAAGTTCTTCGAGGAGTTTGCCGGAAACCTCTCAGGGTATAGCGCGCCGTTGAAGGACACGATCGTCATCGATCTGCCCGCGTCGCCCGACCTGTATACCTCGGTGTTCCGTCTCGGTACGGAATATTTTAACGGGGTGGACAATAAGGCGGTCGTTTTCGGAATCATCCAGTACGAATGGAAGAAACAGCTCCTTGCTTCATTCGACGGCGGCGGCTTCCTTTCGCAATGGCTCCGCGCCGAACAGTACAAACCAGTCAGGATCAAGGACTTTGAAATAATTTTCAGTAAATTCAAACTGAACCGCGATGAAATGAATCTTGTCTATAGATATATCTGCCGTTTCCTGTTCCAGCAGGTTCTGTTTATCTCGGTGCAGGAACTGATGGATAACGATCCGAGATACTTCACCCTGACCGAGTTGGATCATGTGTTCCTTCAGGCGGTGACGCTTCCGCAGATGGCGGACTTTATCCAGTACACGGTGGAGAAGTTCGGTAAGGATAAGCTGATCGAGTTCGCGAAGCAGCCGTTCGCCGTGGAGAAATGGACTGAGCTTTTCGGAGAGCCGCTCAATATCACGGAAGAACAGTACACGTTTGAAATCCAGAAGGCGAACCTTGTCGGGATATACACAAACACCCAATTCACGGGGTTATTGGACACGGTTTTACAGTTATACAATTCGACGACAAAACAAGTTCTTTTTCAGAAGTAGGGGGATAGATGGAACACTCAAAACGCTCGGTGATCCTGCTCACGATTCTTTTTGCTCTTTCGCTTGTCGCGGGAATCTATCTCGTGATCTCATCGACCTCCGCGAAGTCGTCGCCGTTATCCGGCGGCGGGGTCACGCCTCACGCTATGAACACGGTCGCCGTGATCGAGATCGATTCGGCCATCATGTTCGGCGGGCGGAGCGGTAACCCGTTAAGCAGTCCGGCGAGCCCGCAGGCATGGATATCCCAGATGAAGTCGCTCGAGGACGATCCCAACGTCCCCGCAGTCATCCTGAGGATCAATTCGCCCGGCGGAACTGTCGCCGCTACCCAGGAAATCTATAACGCCGTCCTCAGATTGAAAGAAAAGGGGAAGAAGATCGTCGTATCGATGGGCGATATCGCGGCATCGGGCGGGTATTATATCGCATGCGCCGCCGATCATATCGTCGCCAATCCCGGGACGCTGACCGGCAGTATCGGCGTGATTATGAGCGGCATGGACTTGAGCGGGATTTTTAAAAAGTACGGTATCGGTTATAATGTGATAAAAAGCGGGAAATACAAGGATTCCATGGCGTTTTACCGTGAGATGACCCCCGACGAAAAACAGCTCCTGCAATCGGTGATTATGGATTCCTACGGACAGTTCTTCGAGGCGGTGATGAAGGGCCGCTCGATGGAACCGAAAAAGCTCGAGAAACTTGCCGACGGGAGAATCTTTACCGGGAAGCAGGCGATGGAAGCCGGATTAGTCGATTCTCTCGGCGATATGGAATTTTCTGTCGGTAAAGCCGCCGAATTGGCGGGCATCACGGGCAAGCCTAATGTCGTTTACATGAAGAATAACATGAACGACCTCTTCGGGATGCTCTCGTCGTTCATGGAATCGATTGCCGGGCAGAAGACGTCGATCAGTCTTGTCCCCGCGAATAACGGGATCGGGATCGAGAACAGTATGACGCCGATTTATTATTTATACCTTCAATAGGAATCATTATGACTGAATTCTACGATATCGCATACCGGGCGGCCGGATTTTTTACCCGGCCGTTTTCGACGCTTTCGGAGATACTTTACCAGTATCGGGAACGGATACTATTCTGGGGGATTATCTTTTCAGTAACCGGTCAGATTTCGATGGCGGTCGGGGAAGCGCTGTTGACCGGCGGCGCGCAGTTCAGCCAGTTCGGATTCTTTATCACCCACATTTTTTACCGCCTGTTTATGAACTATTTCGGGATGTTTATTCTCGCGGCAATCGTCTTTTTTATTATGAACCGCGCGAAACCGGATGCGCGTGCGGACCATTTCGCGGGGGCGTTCTTCCTGCCCGATTTTCTTCTGATATTCTTATTGCCCCTTTCACTGATTTTCAAATCGGTACCCGTTTTAATCCCGGCTTACTTCATATTTATGTTCGCGCTCACGGTATATATATATATCATCAAACTGAAAGCGATCTCGCTTGTCTTCGGGATAGGAATGGGGAAATCGTTCGGATTGATGCTGGTTCCGGTAGGCCTGGTGATGGTGTTTATCGCCGCAAATCTTATTTATGTTATCGGCCTGATCGGTTCTTATTTTGCTTAGGGGGACTGTTTGAAAAAGCTCTTATTGAAGCTGGGAAGGTTTATTAAGAGAAATTTCCTCTCGAAATATGATCTCTATTTTTATAAGGAACTACTCCCGAATTATCTTTTGGGATTGATGTTCTTTACGTTTCTGATTATGCTGAACGAACTCTTCTTCCTTGCAAAGTACTATTTCGAATATAACGTTCCGTTCAATCAGGTCATGGTTCTGTTATTCAACCTTATGCCGTTCTTATTATCTTTTTCTATTCCGTTCGCAGTACTGCCGGGTTTCCTTTTAACAATGGGGCGCCTCTCGATGGACAGCGAGGTGATCGCGCTGAAGTCGTGCGGAGTATCCGCGGGTCGTATTATCAGGCCGGGAATGACTGTCGGCGTGCTGATCGCGATATTCGCGTTTTTCTTCAAGGATAATATCGAAATGCCCGCGAATATGAACTATCTCCAACTCAAAGCCAAGATCATGTCCCAGAAACCGGCGGTCGAACTGATGGAAAACCAATTCCTCGAACTGGGCGGGTTCAAACTGAATTTTTCAAGGATGGAGCAGGAAGGCGAATGGCAGGTGCTGTATGACATCCACCTGATCGATATCGCGGGACGGCGTACGATCGAAGCCGAGAAGGGCAGAATCTTTTCCGACCCCGAGGACCCGACGCATTACATCCTGAAGTTTATGAACGGGAGTATCTCGGAGGTGAATACCTCGCTGAGCGATCAGGGACAGAAAGAGGAACACCTTTTCATTTCGTCGTTCAAGTATCTCGCGATCAACCGGTTTATCGAGCTTCCGCAGGAGTTCTACAATAAATCCCCGGATACGATGAGTCTGGACGAACTGAAAAAAGACATCGACGAGCGTTCGAAGGGCATTTGGGAAACGATTATTGTGCAGGAAAAGGAAAAAGAGAGGCTGAAAAAATCGATAGATGAGCTTTGGAAAAACTATCAGAAGGAAATAACAAATCTCAAACCCGATCAAATCGAGGCCAAAAAGAATTCATATAAGCTTACCGAGCAGGGATTAAATGTCAATATCAAACAGATCGAACAGATAATCGATAACTACAAGAAGGGACTACCGGCGTTCCAGATGATGAAGTACCACGAGAAGTTTTCGATGCCTGTCGCCGCTTTCGTATTTGCGTTCATCTGCCTGTCCTTCGGCTTGTTCAAACCCCGTAGCGGAAGGAACGAGGGTTTGGAGATCAGTCTGCTGATTATGCTGTTTTTCTACGGGTTTAAGGTTTTCGTCGACGATCTGGTAGTCAAACAGACTATCCCGCTCTTCGGCGCGTGGATTCCCGATTTCATCTTCCTCGGCATCGGAAGCTATATGTTCGCCAAGAAAATCAGGGAGTAGGTTTTGATAAAAACTATCAAAGAATTAACAACTAAGGTCATCCTTTCAATACAGAAGTTTATTCAGGATGCAATCGCTTTTTTCAAGAGTCTCAATAAGGAAACGATTGCCGCGAAGCTGAAAGAGCTTAAATGGACGCGCCTCGATACCTATATCATGAAGCGGTTCTTAATCGCGCTTTTCGGCTCGATGTTTATGTTTGTCGGGATATACGAGTTAACCCAGATTTTCCAGAAAATGAAAACCCTTCATCCCGGCGCCGATACATGGCTTCTGGTTCAGCATTACATCTCCGAGGTGCCTTACGGCATCCTGCTTCTCCAGCCGTTTTCATTTCTGTTTGCCACCGTTTATGTGATCAGCAGTATGGCCAATAGCCGGGAATTGATCGCGATAGTCAGTACCGGGACGAGTGTCCGTCGGGTATCGTTCTATATGCTGTCGTTTACCGTCCTCTACTACCTTCTGACAATCTTTGTAATCGAAGACCTGGTCATTTTCCCGAGCTACCAGCACTCGTTTATCATGAAGACGCTGATTGAAAGAAAAATGGATATTAAAGCGCTCGACCGTCTGAAGGATAATAATAGTTTCTCGATCTACGGCGCAAATAATCTATTGTATATGGTCGAGTATTATAACGCTGTAACTAAAGAGTTAAAAAATATCACGATCGTGCAGTACGGATCTGACGAAGAGATACAGCCGGAAGTGTACAATATGCTCGCCGATCAAAATCTCTGGCTCCTGACAAACCAGAAGATCATGGACGAACAAAGGGACTTAATGACAAAACACAACATCAAGATCACAGTGAGAATAGACGCGGAAGGCGCGATCTGGGACCCGAATGAAAAAAAATGGATTTTCTCTAGCGGGACAGCCCGGACTAAGATTGAAGGCGCTAACTCGTTCGCGGTGGAACAATTCAAGCAGAAATCGTTCGATTTCATCGTAGACCCGCCCAGTTTCTTTGAGCGCCTCTGGTATCCGACCCAGGCGATGACAAAATGGGAAAACTGGGAATATGTCCAGCGGATGAAACTATCCCATCAGGACGCGAAGAAAGCCGAGGCCGATTACCTGATGAAGATCAGTTATCCTATCGGGATCATCCTTGTCGTGCTCACGGGAATCGGGATTCTCAACATGTCGTCGCGGAAGATATCCGTGATTATCAACATTATTCTCAGTATGGGTATCTTTATCGTGTACTATGTATTTTTTGCCGCGGGGCTTGCGCTTACCGGAAAGGGGATACTCAGCCCAAATATGGGAGCGTTCGGCGGCTCGGCGGTATTTATGGCTATCGGAATCGTTCTTTATGTACGTGTGAGAACATGACGGGCAATAAAGAGAAAAATTCGTTTTAAAGATAATCTCAACAGGAGGTTCATTATGAATCGCTTAGGTTTGATTTTCGTTTTTATGTTTATGACGATAGGTGTGTTGACAGCCGAAGATCAGGCGTGGCTCGACCGGAACTCTTCATTCGGCGCGAAGTCGGCATACGAGTTCTATAAGGAAAAATTTCAGACCGAGAAAACCTATGAAAGCGCATGGAAGTTCGCGCGGGCGGCATATTTTTACGCCGCTAATTTCGTGACCTCATCGGACGGAAAGAAACTGGTCTATACCGAGGGTAAGAATGCCGCGGAATCGGCTATGACGCTCAATCCTAAGGGCTTCGAAGGTTTCTACCAGTTCGGGGTGTGCCTCGGGTCATGGGCCGAGATGCACGGGGTAGGCGAACAGCTTGGCGCGGTCGATAAGATTATTAAGGCTTGCGAAATGGCGATAAAGCTCGAACCGAACAATTCGGACGCGTATCTCCTGATCGGACGTGTCTATCATAAGGCTCCCGGCTGGCCGATCAGTTGCGGAGATATCAATAAAGCGGCGGATTATTATACCAAGGCGATGAAGATCGGTTCGAAAAACCGCACTCTCTACCGTTTTTATGCGGAGTGCCTGATCGATCAGGGAAAAAAGGCCGAGGCGAAGGCGATGATCGATAAGGGTCTCGCTCTGCCGTTCGACGCGAAAGATAAGATCACTGAGAACAACGAGATCGCGAAACTCAAAGCTCTGATAGAAAAAACCAAGTAACCGAACCCCGCCTCCGGGCTTGTGGACAAATTCAGAAAGTGAGGGGTTTTCTGTCACTGCGAGACGCAGAGCGGCGAAGCAGTCGGTATCGGATAATGAGATAGATTGCTTCGGCTTTCGCCTCGCAATGACAAAATGAGTTTGTCAACACGCCCCGCCCAAAGGCGGGGTTTTTCTTTTAATCACTTCACTTTACAGCCCGTATCTGCCGATATTTGCAACTGGAAAACCTCGGATTCCGTGTTATAGTATAATAAGGGGTAGCTCTATGGCCGAAAACCAGACCGAACTCAAACAACAGGATGTATTCAGCTATATCGATCGTGAATTGAAAAAAGACAGGAAATCGTTTGCGGAACGTATCATTCAGAAAACGAAATCCAATTTCATGATCGTGATGATGGTCAACCTGATTGCTATTTTCGTCGCATCGGTCGGTTTTTATACGGTATACACTTTTTTCAGCGAACGGGCATATAATCTTGTCGGATCGGAAAAGAGTATCAAAGGTTTGGAAGATGTGCTGTTTGCGGAAATGCAGAAGAAAGCGAACGCCGAACTCCTGAAACAGCAGGAGGAAATGAAGAAAATCCAGGCCGAACTTAATAAACTCAGCAGTCAGATGGACGATTTTAAGACGGAACAGATAAAGAAACAGAAAGCCGAATTGGATAAAATGCAGAACGATCTCAAGGCGAAATTCGAGGCCGACTCGAAAAATAAGACGGAAGCCGAGAAGAACGCGCTGAAGAAAGAGTACGAACTGGAAATAGCCAGTCAACAGAAAGCGATAGAACAGGCCGCGAAACAGAAGGAGGCCGAATACCAGAAAATGCTCCAAGCGGAGAAGACAAAACTGCTCGAACAGGAAAAAGATAAAAAGGTAGCCCTGCAATCGGCTGAGACGAAACTGACCGAGGCTCAATCCGAATTGCAGTCGCTGCAGGAAGAAAAGGCGAAGACCGCCGCTGTTCTCAAGGAATTCGAGACCGCGAAGGAAGAACAGAAAAAGATCGATATTTTTAACGATCAGGTAGCGGTCCTTTTCCAGTCCGCGGTAGATTCTTTTCAGGGCGAGAAATACGATCTTGCCCGTCAGAAGCTTAACGCTGTAATCAAACTGTATGACAACAAGCCGCAGGGCGTTACTATTTCGAAATCCAGAGAAGTCGTCGATAAATTCTTTGTGAATGCCATTTCCGACTATCTGGCACTCAAAGAGAACAAAGCCGGTGAGAGCCAACAGCAATTGGAACAGACGATCATCGCTTTAAAAGACCTCCGCGACCTCTCGAAAGATATTCAGGGCGGAGCGTACAACACCAAAGAAGCCGCATTGAAAAATAAGATAAACGCATATCAGGCATCGATTCCCGAGGTAGTCGCGTTCGCGAACGCCTACGAGAAGTACTTCGACTCTAAGCAGAAGTCTCAGCCCTCGGCGCTCGATCTGAATATCGAACAGGCCAACTCAAGCGCCGCGCCGTTATTCAATTCCGCTAAATCTCTTTACGCGAGCAAGTCTTACGATAGCGCAATAAAGAACCTGAAGACCGTGATCGCCGAGTATCCTACCTCGAAGTACACGAAGGAGGCGTTATCGTATTTCGAGCAGATCTATAAAGACCAGATCGTGGAC